>CEVL01017614.1_pt1 | contig 21953 bp, 23 predicted proteins | sample 427051 | NCBI WGS metagenome assembly CEVL01 (sample SAMEA2623673, study PRJEB7988) | marine metagenome | biome: marine biome (ENVO:00000447); feature: surface water layer (ENVO:00002042); material: "saline water (ENVO:00002010), including plankton (ENVO:xxxxxxxx)" | depth 5 m
TGAATATGTGTACAATCTCGAGGTTGTGAAGGTCACGGCTGGCGAAGCTACTACCACACTGACCGTCACAAGGAATCAAGATATTCCTAACAGTGGCATTACAAACGACGGACTTGCAAACATCCCGTCGGGTACGTACGTCTACCGCATAGCCACAGGTGATTACGGCGAAAACTTCCAGCAGCCTTACGTCATCAAAAGTCTGGCTAAGGATGACATTCAAACTGATTTCGACACCGCTGTAGCTGCCGCCACCACCGCAGGAAGGTCCGATTCTGCCCTTTGCACTTGTCTTTACCACGCTTCAAAGATTGAGACTGCCTACAAGGCCGATCTTGCGGCGGAAACCACAGTCGTGGAAGGTCTTTTCGATGCCCTGGCAACCGAAGCTACGGCCGATACGCAATTCGGAAACGTACTCAGCACAGGCACGAACAACCCCCATACAAGGAAAGGTGTGCGCACCGCAGACACGATAAAAGAGGCAATCAAGGTGTTTAAAGCCGATCTGAAAAAGGGAAATCAAGCTCAATTCAAAATTCGCGCCGTTGACAGCTGCCTGGCAACCCACATCCCCGAATACACGGTGAAGTACAAGGGCGTCATTGACACCCGTCACATCGGCGACAATGGCCAGTATTTCATGTATCTGGGGATCCTGACGGTGGTTCTCAATATGTTGTACGTATGGACTAACAAAGGATATACTTCACCCCTCAAGGACGCAGAGGGCAAATATACGGGTGAGTCGGACCCGGAATATAAGAACTTTTCGGAAAGGGTCTTTGCGCAAATTCTGGTTGTTAGCATCGCCGTTCTTGGCCTCGTATTGCTTATCCTAAATTACGCCGTAGATAATCACAGTACGCATTGCGACGCAACGGATGACAACAATGGACATTGCAATACCAAGCGAGATCTTTTGAACAACCGCGAGGGAACATATGAACAGCCTTACCTGGTACTGACGATGCTTTATCAGAATACCACCACTTTTTCATATTTCGTGATCTTTATATTTGCATCTTTCCGCGCTTTTGCCATGTTGACGGGTGCAAAGAAAAATGATGCTGGCGATTGGGAGAATACCCTTTACTTTGATTATCACAAATTGGAAGGTGCAATCCCGCGCCGTATCGGTACCGACCTTCCCTTCATCGCCGGCTACGCCTGTATGGGAACTGCCCTGCTGGCGCAATCGGGGGTTCAGGATCTTACCAGTCTTATGTTTTCGTTCACGGTCCTGTTTATTACCGGGTTCATGCAGCATATCTCTAATGTCTGTAAGATCATGTACGACTCTCTATGCAAGAAAACAAGTCCGGAGGCCATGACGACAATTTTCCAGAAGAAGGAGGGGGATAATACGTATGCGGGGTGTACTTTGCAGTTTTTTGGATGGAGTCGTCTGTTTATGTTTGCCACTATCGGACTTGCCACGCTGTCGTTGATGACCATGACACGAGAGGTGGTTGAAAGCAACCACGTGCAGACGTTCACCAACGGCCAGGTTTTCTATTTTGCTCTGGCATTCTTCTGGTCGAACATTGGCTATGATGTCGTGCGCGAACTTATCCCCTTCACGTTCGAAAGAATTCACATGGACCACAGCAAGGCTCTTATCACTGGCTTGTATCTCCTTTATTACAACCTTAGCATGTATTGGTTCGTAGATCAGATCAAGGACAATGCAGAAATCAATCAGTTTTCTCTACACGGCGCACGCACTATGTAAACAGTATATACTTACAACTTTAAATAAATCGTTTGAAATTGACATTTGCCCCCATTCCCACATACATCAGATTTAGTATCGAGATCCGTACAGCATTGTATTGAATGCGGCGTCACACAGACATTTGCACCCCCCATTTCGGAACTCAGAGATAAGTCGCGCATCAGTTTGCTGTGATGTTTTGTCACAGCCAACCGTGTATCGAAGTGAGAGGAATTATTCTTTACGTGGAAGTCATTCACTGGCACGTGTTTCCGAAGCATGTTTCTGACATTCAGCGCCACAATCGACCCGTTGTATATGTAAGACTGCATGAAGAAATTTGAGTTATCCGGTTTAGTTGTTGCAGAGCCGACGTGCATTGCGTGGAGCTGAAGAGTAGTTGACTTGTCTGTTTTTATGCTTACAGACACAACAGGGACGTTCAACTCCAGTGTCTGGGTGTGACTAGCAACGTTCAGTCTTCCGACTCTGATCTCAACACCCCCTTCACGGACATTGAATACTTCGCGATTGAATAGATCCGAATCAATGTGAATACATTCCGGAGATTCCGTCACAATCAAGTCAAAGTCTTTACGGGATAGTAGTTTTTGAAGAAAGCTACTGCTTAAGTCGAAACCGTTCGTCACTGGCAATGAGAGTTTACTGGTAATATTCAGTAACTCCAACGCCGATGAACGAAGGGACTGACTTTTCATGTCATACGAACACACATGTTGTTTATCCAACAACACAACCCCTTCATCTGTTTTTAGACCAACTCTAGTAACAATCTTACCAGGTGCCATTTACGCTGTTTCGGTTCAATCGTTATATATCTCCACTTTCACACTTTATCCGAATTTGGAAATTTTGTTATGAGCGACACGTCCTCTTTCATCTCAATGCTGGCATTGGATTCTTCAATAACGTCATCGACTTGAGTCTTGGGCGTCTGCTCCTGCATCCACGTGTTGTACTTTTCAAGATTCACAATCTTACCCCGCAAAAAATAAGCCGTGGTAATGTGGTTCACTATGCAATCAGAAAGCAATCGAACAACGGTGAAGTCTATCTGTGTTAATGCAACAAATAGACCTACGATGCTGATCACAACGGAGTAGCATGTGAATACCTGAATAATAGCCAAACACGTGAATTTGGAGTATGGAATATAAAGAGTCTTGTGATCTTGAATCGTGTTTGTGATAAACGGTACTATGGAGTCACCCGCGAATGCCGCGATGCAAGTACTGACAAAGGTGTATATTGTTACACACCACCACTTGTACCACGAATCCAATACAACCCCAAACAGTTTTGTATGGGAATTGGGTCCGAATTGCAAAAAGGGAGAGTTATCCACGTACATAATCCAGAAGAATACGACACAGGTCAATACAGTCCACATCAATAGCCAAAATGTTATAACCCGGCGATCGTTAAACATCTTTTCGCATGTAAACATTCCTTGAAGAGACGCGTATCTTATACATCTATTGAATATATCATCAACAAAATCATCATTTGAATCCGATAGGTGTGACTGTCGCGGTAGACCTACCAGCATTCATTCGCCCAGGCATGGTCTGAGATGTGATTCTGAAAAGAGCACTTGGCGACATCTTATGCGTAGAAATTCCACCTTCCAGAATCTCCCCAGCCACCAAAATATCAGCACACAGCTTGCTACAGAATGTTCCATTTCCAGACATGGATAGCAATGGTATCAGAGCCATCGACATAGCCATGGTACTGAACGAAGTTCCGTTTTGAAACTCACGCTCCGCAAACCGACGCGCTTTCGCAAGTTGCTGTGGAGTACACGACACATTCACACAGGTGTATGCCTCGGGACTAAAAGACCGTTTTTTCAAAACCACATTGGTTCCCATGTATATGGTACATGCATTGTTGTCTGGAAACTGCAGCTCACAATGACAATACGGGCCGTCTAGTCTAGCTACAAAGTGATTGAGGTAACCGTCCCTGTCACCAGTAGGGTCGTAAAACCAGAGTTTTAGATATGGCATTGATATTTATTACAAACCTCATATATGCTGAATTAATTTTTACCGTTGACCCTGTTCAACATTTGCTCACTCGAGAGCTGGCTCTTGCCCTGCTTCATAGCGCTGTTTACTGCGTACTTCTTCATGATCTTGGAAGAATCGAGCCCGGTATCAGGCTTGGACAGAGTTTTCAGCGCTGCGGTATGGTTGTGCATGCCGTCCACCACCTTCTTAAGACTGGTGGTGTGATTCGTCATACCATCCTTGAGCATTTTAATGTGATAGGTATGGTCTTCGAGGCCGACAGTCATGTTCTCAACGTGTTCTTCCACTGCCGAAAGCCGCGAATCAATGCTAGCCTCTTTGTCACAGGACCACGTGGACAACTCAGAGTTCGTTTGCACTTCATCGTTTACCTGAGTAGTTTTGACCTTTGCTGCTTTGAAATTACTACAAAGCTTGGAGTACTGAGATCGGAGTGCAGCATCTGCACCCGACTGAGACATCAATTTGCGGTTGATGTCCGACCCCACCCACTTTTCAAAGGAAACGGGCTTTTTCTTGGAGCTGAGAGACTTGAACTCAGATTGCATCTGAAGCTGATCGGAATCGAGATCCGTTGCATATGAATTGGTGATCTGCCTTGCAATCGCCCGTGCGGATTCCTCCGCCGAACAACTAAACTTGGCGTTGACTTCCTTCGAATGAATGGGCTCGAATTTGATCGACGTGATTTCACCGGTAATTGGTCCGGAAGGGGGAGACGCAGTTTTTACGTTTACATTTGCACCCGAGTGGTAGTCAATAAGACCCGAATTGCTGAAAAAGTTCACCGTCTTGCTTTCTACAACGTTAGCACTTTCCGTGATCTGTTTGGTGGTATCAGGCGGTCGCATTCTATGTGTAGCAAACGACATCTCCCCGTCCCACATCGAATGTTATATATTCAAAAGTGTATGTCATTCACGCGTTTATTTCTCAGTTATATTTTCCCGTGTAGAGGAGAAAAATACAGCCCACAGAACAAGAAAGGTAAAAACTATTATGTATGAGCTAAATCGGTACATTTCCCCGCTAGTTTATAAGTTTAAATAATGCGTGTCTGTCTATCTCAATATCAATGAACCAGTTTGTAATAAACATGACTAGTATTTGCCGTATCACCCTCTTGCACTCTTTCAAAGCCCCACATATTGAGATTGTCATTTTTGATATAAGATGACTGCACAGGCAGGGCAATTTTGATACTGTCACCGGCTTGCATCCCCTCCCTCAACAGAGCAATCATGTTCATGCCATTTTCGTCGCTGTGATGTTTGGGGGAAAGAGCAAAGTGGCTTACCGCGTATTCTTTGCACTTTCCCTCCAAATGTTCCTTTACGAGAAAGACGCCAATGTACATTCCGTGGCCCTGGCTGATAACTCCGTAATTATAGGCCTCCAGATCCTGAAAATCTATAATGTCACCCGAAAACTGATTAATCAATTGAACCACCTTTACCTTATTCGTCGCCGGAAGTGACCCTACAAGAGCTTTGTAGGTATACATTTGTAGACAACAGCAAACGTGTATATATAGATTTGCCAAATTTTAGATTTAACATGACCCGTTGAATCCGGAAATGCGACTTTTATGGATTTTGATTGTAACATATTCAGCTATGGTTATGGCCTCGCAGAAGTATCTCACCGAGTTTACACTCACAGAACCTTCCAGTAACAACCCCGACATTCTGAAACAGCAGGTGCTGAATGAACTGCAAAACTTAGATACTACCGCTCAGCACCACATCGATAACATCACCATCACGACGTATTAAAGGAAAGTTTCACTCAAATTCAACGATGCAGATATTTGTCAAGGTAAGGATATGCATGTATTTTTGAATAAAAAAATCAGTCACTGACATTTCATCAACAGACGCTCACGGGCAAGACCATTACGCTGGAAGTTGAAAGTACAGACACAATTGATATGATTAAGTCTAAGATACAAGATAAAGAGGGAATTCCCCCTGATCAACAGCGTCTCATTTTTGCCGGCAAACAGTTGGACGACGGACGCACGTTAGCGGATTATAATATCCAGAAAGAGTCTACACTACACTTGGTTTTGCGTCTTCGTGGAGGCGTTGGCCTTTCACTGCGAATGGCGTTGGATAGATCGGAATTTCGAAACTTTGCACATCCCTCTCGGAAAATGCTCAAAGCGCGAAACGTCAAGAAAAAGTTGATAGGTCACAGTATTCACCACCCCAAGTTGCAAGTCGTCATGAGTATGAAAGACATGGAATCACAACAGCGTCATGTTCTAGGGATGAGTTGGGCGTCAGATCCACGAGAGATTCGCGTGGTTGTGGGACTAACCTCCAAGAAAGACCCAATTAATTTAATTTTATTTGAAATGTTGCACATCCAAATTCCCATGAGAAATGGAGAAAAACAATTTGGTCAGCAATACAAAATCATGTCTATTCGAAGTAAAAGAGAAGATGGAATTGGAATGCTAAACAGATGCGAATGTTTGATTTCGACTGTTTAGGATGAATCTCAACAAAAGTGGTTACGACCAAGCGTTAGCGTAGTCAAGTTTGTCACGCACGCAATCACCGTCACAATGATACGTAGAGAAAGAATGTAACCCGCGGTACTTCGTCCCATGGCCAAATAGTGACCACAGACTATCAGGAACACACAAAAAGAATGCGTACTAGCCAGTGCAATCGACGTTACGCAATTGGTCTGAACTAGCTCATTCCAGAACGGAACTAACACACTTAGGATATACAGGAAAAATAAAGTTCCCACCCACTGTTCCATAATTGTTTCATGCTGGTGCCTCGCCGAAACGATGAAAAAAAACATACCAACACTTAGTGCCTGTACAACAAAAAAAAGATTCCAGAAAGAATGCCCGGATGCGCTAGCAATCACGAATGAAAGGTTCATGAACCAGATTTCAAAGCAATACGATAAATCGTAGTAAAACACCGCATCATTCTCACTGGATGTATATATTTCCACGTCCCATATAGTTTCCTGGTGTAGCTCCCCCTTGCTGCTCAATTTGACCCAGCCAAGAGTTGTAACTGACACCATCGCAGCAAAGGGCATAATCACCAAGAGATAGTCTATCTCCGTGCAGGAGCTTCGTTGGCTGTCTATGATTAATTGGCTCGTGCCGTTCACGATTCCATGGTGTTTTAGCACAAGCGCGGTTTCGTTGAGTTTTACCGAACATAGCAAGATTGTTGAACTGAAGTCGCCGTGGCGCGAACGATTGATGATCTCAATAACGCAAATCAGTAGAGGCTGGAAGAAGCAGAACATGGCCAGTGTCTGTCGCGTGATGAGATTGCAGAGGTGATGGGCCTCGTACCCAATACACTGCCGTCCACAGCATAGCGAACAGTTTTCCAGTAACCCGCATATGCTCTGCAGCAACTCTACAAAGTTTTTTGCAAACCATATAAACACCATAAAGAAAATAACGGCGATTACATAGCTATCCTGGAAATCAACCTGCATTGTACCCCAGGTTCCAGGGCTTAAATCATATTACCAGCATGAAAATCAAAAATTTCCAGTTTTAGAGGTGAATAATCGCTTAATATTTTTCTTGTCTGCATCAGTGAGAATTTCGGCGTCTGCCAGCGCTTTAATGTCAGCAGCAGAATGAACTTCTAGTCGTGTCTGTGGACTGATAACAATCTTCACGGATCCCATTTCGACCCCAAAACTCACACAATAAGCCACCGTCGCGACGTATTCCATGAACTGACACGTTGCTAAAACGTTTAGATATTGATGGCGACTCATCTGCTCTCCAGACGAAATCGTATTTGACCCGCCAATGTCCGTCAACCTAGGAACATCGAAGAAAGCATACACAGAGGAGCTGAAGTCCTGTAGAATAATCTGCAGTTCACGCCCGGCTTCAATCGTCGAAAGCTCCTGAACATTCATATTGGCGGGCAAGCAGTGAAAGAAGGCATTCTTGCCTGCCTCGTTCCCCTGAAATTGGTCTCGGAGCCAATGCATTGTTGCATCGTTGACCGTGTTCAGCGAGTGATTATCCCTGCTCTTCATGCGCATGACACCAGTTGGACCGTGTCCATGCTGGCCAGTCAATGTGTATCGCCGCATCTCGTCCAACAGCTGAATTCCAGAGGTCGTCTGGTCTTTCAGATCGACCGATTCTGTGATCGCCACATGCTTTTCCGAATTCCACTTATTGCACTCAGTCAGCACCTGAAACGTCTTTTCCAATCGCTCAAACTTTGTCAGCAAATGGTCAATTGGAGAGTGAACAGCAAGGGTGGACGTATTGAATAAAACCGGATCGCGCCAATTGACGACGTGAATATCATTTTCGGAAATAGGGCCGTGCACAACCTCTATCTTATAGCGACACACGCTATTGCCGTTGTCGTATTTGCGCCGTTTGGAATGGGCGCCATTGACTTCAATCGACCAGGTAAAGCTCCCCATTGGCATCACATACGGGAGGGCAACGCCATGGGGCTTTCGGATGTATATGGCACAGAAACCGCAGATAAAGCATTGCTGCATGACGTTTTTCAGAAATATCCTGTAATGAGGAACAAGAATAGCGTTCAATTTGCTATTAATTTTTGAATTGTTCTCATTGAACTCCACATCATTCGCCAAAGCCGCATTCATCAGGCGTTTGAAACAAGCTTGCATATTGGGCTCGTTCATCATGAAATTATTCAAATGATCAACGTGGGCCCCGTCAATCGCCATATGCGGTCGCATTTCACCGGACGCTAACGCCAATTTTATACCAAAATGGATGCAAGTGTCAAAAGATAAATATTTCAAATACACTAGTGAAAACTGGTATATTAGGCCTATGGGGAGTTTGCGAATGAAGCCTGGGTTCGACGTATGTTTACATAACAAACGTCTGGACATGCAAATGAACCCTTCTACACAGAAGGGGGTTGAAAAGGTTGAAACGGAACAGCCGACATCGCGATCCTACATGCGCAGTGTCATGACCGGCTGCAGTCGACTTTATAAATCACAGAACCAAATTTCTGGTACAGCCTGGTTGGCTTACATGCTCGTCGTGACCACGTTGATACATATCGGCTTATTGATGTGGCATTTACCGCCAATCGGAATGGGGTCTGCAATCAGGAACTCAACCGTGATTGTCATCCCGTGCATTCTCGCGGTAGAAGTCAATATACTGACTCGCGTACACGTCATGCTCGCTCACACGGCGGGCGTGTACGCACTCATATTTCACCCATCCCAAGACGAAACCATGAGCACGTCATTCTACGTGGCCGCGTTTGTTATCGTTCTGACGCTTGCTCTCTGTAAACACCACGCCAGTGACCAATCGGACTCAAAAATTAGGTTTGGAATTCGGGATTTTATTCACGTTTTGTCAATCATGGCTGTCGTTCTCTTGATAATCTTGAAAACGGGTCAACTTATATCAGAGATTGCAGTGGATTTTTGTTTACTGGTAACCGTGGCACTAGTCTACACATCATCGTACACGCCGCTATGAAATGTCCTCGCTACTGGGCTCATAGCAATACTCATTCATGTCACGGCCTCGGTAGCTGTTTTCTTCTACATGGCGATGAATAAACGATAGCAACTGGTCTATGTTTTTGTTCGTGTCATTTTCAGCATCGGGTTCGTGTAGTTGCAGTCGGTAATTCATCAATTTGATGTAGTTGTTCATATTGGTTACGGCGCGCTGGTTCAAACTTTCCTCCGCTGTCCTACTGTCAACGCTGACGGAATTCAGCAGGGTTTGTAGATGTTTTGAAATCGACATTACAAACCGGTCACCTTTAATCTTATACGACTTAGATGTTTTTTCTAATAAATGTTTCACGGAACCTTTCTTTGGATAACGCATAATCGCCCCAGGTCGCTCCAGATGTCCCCCTCCTTACACAACTCATTCATGTGAGCACGTTTCTCTTCAAATGTCAACCCCCTGTTGGGTACCGCGATATTCACCCGATCGGGCTGGTCTACGGAGCCCAGATGCTCCGGATCCAACTTAGTTAAACTTTCAGGGGCCTGCATTATCCGCTTCCATTTCTCCTCACCGGGTGTGGCCCGACACCAATAGATTCTCTTACACATGTCAACAATTTCATCCTCCCTCGCAGTCAACTTCATATCTTCACGCCGCAACGTAAAGACAACACAATGCCAATTGGCGTGGAAAGAAGCCGCTGGAAGGCGAAAACTTTTCTGCATCAGTTTCTTTAGATGCTTGCGTTCAGAATCGACCCCGGTACTGCTGCTCATATTCTTTTCGAACTCCGCCATTGCATCTTTCGTACACCCATAAACTTCACCGCCCGCTGTAAACAGATTCCTGACAAATTCTGTCTTGCTCAACACGAGATTCATATTCAGAGGATCTTTGTTATCATATTGCGTCTGTGTTGGACACGGCCTTGCATACTTAACATTCGTCTTTAACTCCTGATAATGCTTCGACAGAATAATATTTCTATAATCACTTCGATCAACTTGGATCGTTTTTACATTACCCTGGTCGTCAGTAAGTGACAGATTTCCCATTTCCCTCCTTGTCTTAAGCTGCGCTGCAGTGTAAATGCTGTCTACTTGTGTAACCGCAGTATTCTCACCAATACGGTACTTAGGATCAAGTGTGCAAACCTCCACTTCTAGCCCCGGCATCTTTATATTTGACCCACACGGCCCGTGGATGAAAATGGCATGACCACCCAATTTTCCTTGCGACAATGCATCGAACGTTTTCGCCTCACACTCAGACAACGTACACACTTCTGCAATCTTGAAATCTTGTTTGGATTCAGGAGAAGATGTGGGGTGGCTAGAAGCAGCAGTAGCCGTGGCAAATAAACCCATAGTTTTTGGGAATCCCTCGGCGAGCTTGTCACAAAGTGGATGTAGCCTGTCAACGTCCCCATACAGGTGCGATGCATTCTTTGCCATGACAAACACAAACTGACGATAGTCTTTGTTCAAACACAGCCTTTGCGCGTCATAATTTGCACGAAGATTTTTATCAGCACCATCCTCACAATCGCCATCCAATACTAGATTATATTGCCACGCTTTTTGCTCCATCAAATCATAGCCCTCAAGATCTGACTGCTTTGCAATGGCTTCTCTACAGCTCACGTCCCTCACTTTTAGCATGCCTTGGATGTTATGGTCCTCGCCCGTTGGTTTTAAACAACACCGCGCTTCCAATGCCACACTCTTATCTGGTAAAACCTCAACTATAAACGACGGAGTGACCCTGTCGTCAAAGGTGTAATCCACCTCCGACACACACATTAAGTTCAATTCCCGCCGAAACCTATCCACCACTTTCACTGGATCATTCCATACTTTCTTTCGATCCAATTTCGCCATTTTGTTCAACTGCGCATCCACACGAATCAAGGCTTGAAGCAGTTCGTGGGCGTAACAACAGGGATTGTTGGCAACGAATTCCCGTTGCAATGCTTCATACTGCGCAGGACACGCCAAATTAATTCCCTTAATGCCACTGACCGGAAATGATGGTCCTATTCCAGGTAAACCCTGCATCCTGGGGTCTTTGCCAGAAGACATGCTCTTAATCAATGCCGCGTGCTCCATAGGCTGTTGCTGCCAATCTTTGTTTGCGAGTTCCCAGTCATATTCCCTACTTATCATGTGCTTCACCAGATCTGGATGATTATAAACCTCTGATGTCTTTGTGAAATTTAATCGAATTGTAGTTCCCCATTCAATTTCCGGATCACTGACCTCTGAATTGGTTTTTTCCTCGTTATTCAGAAGCCATTTAAATGGTAAACGCACGCTACCTGCCTGCTTCCAGTTAATGATGCCAAGGTTGCCAACTGGTTGATCTCTATGAATGATATCCCCACTACCATGTATATGCAAATCTATGCCCATGGATGTATATTTTTTATCATCCATATTCACTGGAACCCTGATCTCGTCCACGTTCGCGATATGTACAATTTTGGAGTTCGGGAAATAATACTCCGTTGTATCCACAACTTCTGTTCGTTTGTACATATTTTTATGTCCATCGCAAGCGAATGGATGCATAAATGTTAACCTCCCTTTCATTGGCATGAACGCTTTATTTCCCCCAACATTAACCAATTCTTCAATGGTTACCTTCATCGCCGGTAAATGAAGCTCTGTTTTTCCCGAGGGTGGATTTGTCTCGTATTTCGGGGTTATTCCAACCTTCCAATCCAACGCTCGAGACATCATACCAATTATCATCACGATGTTATATATCCATCGGATCCTCCTCGTTTTGCACCACCGTCTGCACTTGGAACATTAACCGAGTAATTCGGACACACTGATTCACATACTCCAGCCGATACCCGTCCGAAAGCGACGCACTTGCAGTACCTTCTCCATTCCTGTCCATCGAACGAAGACATTCATTGCGAAACGTAATATAACTCGCAATTTGCAGTGCATGGCAGTGGGCTGAGGGGTCGGTTTTGAACAGGTGGCGAAGGTGGGCTTCCATCTGCAGCAGATCCACGCGGTTGCGCAGCGGGAGCACACAGATTTCTTGCGGGGAATATTGCATCATTACACCAAAACAACTCCATGATAAATATCCCCCGTAAAAAAAACAACGTATTCGTGTCGGAAGGCGCTTTCCAAAACTACCACTGGATATGCCCGCGTATTTAAGACAGCCCTAAGCACGCCGCAACTGACATTCATATCACAGGAGTAACGTACTATATTCCCGCCAATATCTACATATACTGAAATATAAGCACGCTACTATTAAGCCAATAACTACCTATATTCTCACCTAAATGCGCGTCTTGAACACATCTCTCCTGTCACATCGTAAACGCAACTCACGGAACACATGAGCAGATACTCAAGCGCCATCAAGGTACGTTGGGCTTTTCTGGTGAAACTGTTCTCGCAACAGGAAGGGTTCGATTCCCTAAAGCTATTACCAAGTTCACATTTTTGTATGATATGTTTATTCTACCTAGGAGGTAGTACATAATCCCATCTCTGGAAGAGATTGCAACCAGGACACTTCCTGACCTCATCTTCTCCGCGACGCTTTGTTTGGAGCTTTGGAAAGCACTTCGCACACACACCCTTCCAACCATGTCCGGGATAGCAGTCATGCGTAACCCAGCAGACATATTGGTCCTCGCAATACGGAACCAAGCAGGTACGTAGGGGTACTGAACTATTACTAGCGCCACCAGCAGCAGGACCAACGTCTTCGCTACTCTCATCCATCTGCTCCTGAGCCCTCGCATCTTGGCTGGCATCGCCATCATCCGAGTCACCAGTCCAGTCTCCAGACCCTGACGAAACACCCTCATGTCTCTCCTCACTACCTGAAACGTATGATTGTTCGTCGGCAGGTACGTCCGGGTTTCCATATACCATCTCTTCCTTGGGCATAATAGCATCATCTTCGTGCCGTGAATGATTCGAAGAAAGATCAGGTTCAACCGGACATGCCGTACTATGCCGAATCCAGATACAGCCCGCGGCTTCGCCGGAGACTCCAGGGATAGACAGAGACAGGGCATCATTGTCAAACTCATCAGAGAGACGTTCGCACATTTCCACGGTGATTTTTCCGGTTTCGTCATTTGACTCAATCTGAACGTGCAGGTCGCCGTCGACAAACTGCATTGAAACATTTGAACCTGCAGGGTAAATGTCCTGAAAGTACCATATCCAAGACTGATCCCCACGGCCCAAATCATCGATCCATTCAGCGTCAGGGATGTAGCCGGTAAATGCCGAGGAAAGTTGCCAAACTGGCACTCCATTCACGTCCACAATATCCCAATCCTGCCTCGAATTGGTGCATACAAATTGAAAAGACGGGCTTTCTCCGATGCCACCGGGAAGTACGAAAGTCATCAAACAATCATTCGAATCCCCAGTACTAAAGGGTGTTTCCCCAAGACGCCTTGTCTGAGGCAAATCTGCCGGATTTCCACCGGGGCTCATTCCCCAGCGATCAATTACTGGTCGAAGATGCCGAAAGGGTTGTCGGGTTCTATCGCCCAAATGATTGGCAAAGCCCCTCCCATTGGGTCCTGTCCCGAGGGGGCCGTGGTTATTCCAGTTACGCTCATCGACCTCTCGATTACAAATTTCCACAGAGTCTGGAACCACAAAGTAATCAGCATTGTCATTCGGGTTCTCACGATCTCCGTCGATGGCCCTAAGCCAGCTCCAAACTCTGTCAAGCCTGGTCTGCTCTTCCAGAGTCTTATCAACCTTGCGCTCGAGAGCCGCCGCCTCCAATCTACGTTTGGTCAGCAATTGCGGCGAATATTCGTTGTACCCGTCCCTCGCCTTGGATGAACCAGAATTCACAGAGTCGTTTCCGTCGTACTCGTCACTCATCTCTTCATGATTGACATTATCTGGACACTGACCCATATCATTCCTCTTCTCTTCCTCTTGTAAACTGTGAAAACGTGGGTCGCCGGCAAAGACTCCCCTAAGCCCTGATACAAATTCAGAAACTGCACCCACGACCCCCATTGCAAAATTCGCAACGGGATTCGGGGCTTCGGCAGGTGCAGGTGGTGGTCCCAGATCAACTCCCTGCTTCGCCAAAAAAGCCGCGCCTCCACCCAATGCTGCCACAATACCAGCTGAGCCCGAGGCAGGTGGGTGAGACGGCTCTAAAAGAGTTACCGGTTCATCCAGTGCCTTCTTGAGCCTGGCCTGTTCCCTCAACGTTTTATCATCCGGATTCACGGATTGTGAAAAGTATTTGGCTGGCGTCCTCATGCGCTTACCCAGGACTTCATTGGCGATCTCGTTGTCGCGTTTGGGTCCCATTGTAATAGAAAAAAGTGGGCCGGTTCACAAATGCGTGTCGGCCACCCGTTACTGAGATCATCTTATATACCCAAGTTGTAACATCCACGCCCAGTAACAAATAAAAGAATCATTCGAGCAGCAACAATATGAGTTTTGGAAGCATCGTTGTAGCGATGCTGCTGATCACGGCAAGCACCAGTGCAAACCACTTTTCCTTTATTACGCGCTCCTTTCACAACTCATCCATATCATCCCACGAACCCCGAGTAAACGTCTCCCACACACCGAAAGTTCAACTTCGCATTGCGCGGACCAACAGTACTCTACTTCCCGGGTCGAGGGATGACGCTTTCCTATGGTATGGATAGCATCCTTTCAATCAGATCCGCCAGCAACATGGGCAGAAACGGCATACAGAGACTTAACAGCAACACATACGGCGAGAAGTCGATGTACACAGTGTTCAATCGTTGGTCGTACATCTGAATGCCATCCTGCACCCTGTCATCGCAGTGAAACGCGTCTGTGGATCTACACGGGCGCAGAGTGCATTCAGTCATTTTCCGAGAGTTTGAGATATTTGCACGGGGTTAAGATCAATATGAGTACGGAGGATATTTCATGACCCTCCAAATGATGTCTACCGCAATCCAAGTAACAATTATGAAACACGTGGCTCTGATTATCAGGACGTCGGCGTACTTGGGTTCTATGCGTCGCTGCGTCTGAATGGAAGGAAACATCGACGATTGCGTGTGGAAAACGGGAAAACCCATGGTGGGTGCTGGTTCATCAGCCATGTATTCTCTCAACAAGAGCAAAGTTTAATAATAAATCATGACGATTTACGCATTCCGAAACATGGTGTCAAATTTTCCGCGATCACTATCCGTCGAGAAGCAAAGAGTGAAGCAAGTTCCGCTTTGGAGGCGGAACCATAAGAGTGAGCGAAACCTTGTGTCGTGGGATTGCAAAGCCTGCATGCACCACGCAAAACATGCGTTCGGCAATGAGATTGAGATATTTGGTTCGACCCAACCACCCACGGTTTTCAGGGTAAAAACGAAGTCCTGATTCTGCTTGCTCCGATATACACTTAAGAATCCCTCGACGTCGCCCGTGTCTGGCCGCTGCAACGTTACCCATACATGGATTGGAACTGAGAGAAGCGATTGGATCAAGTTCTTCTCTCGCGTCTCAATTTCGTTGATGTACACATGCAGCTTTTCAATGTACGCGCTCAACTGAATGTTCTGGTCCTGCATACGAAACCGCATATCATCCTCCATCCATTTCTCCGATATGAGAGGTACGTTATCAATCGATTCACTGTCCGCGCACCCAAAGGCATCCCATGAATCCATCGCGCTTCGTTCCGTTCCAAATTCCTCCAAACAAAGTCTTAACCATTTTTTTATTTTTTGGACCATAGGGTCCAATTTGAGACATCTGTTCAAAAATGACTGAGAACAACGCATCCCGCACTGCACTGGCGTCCGTGTTGGATGCTTCTTTCTGGCAAACCCTCAAGCTCATTTCAGACGATACGGATCTCTGGCCATCTGTGTTAAGCTCTACGGATACACCCGAATCGTACAGCATTGACCAGAAAACGTGCATCAAGTGTACGCGTCAGCAGCATGCCCAGCGTGGTATGGACCTGTACGCGTTTCATCTCAAGCTCAAGACCGACATGGCAAAGCTCACACCCAACGAAGCCACTGAATACATCAAGATCATTCACACCAACCTCCATCCCAAGGCAAGAATGGCTTACATCTACGCTTCAACCAAATCCAAAATGACGACAGAAGACTGGGACGCCAAGTACAAAGCAATATTCGACAAGAACAAGAACATCTACCCTGCAGTAGTTGGCGAGGCCATCATAGCGGCCCACCGCAGCCTGCTCAGAGTGCATCCTGCACCTGGCACTGAACTACAGAGTCAATGACCGGCTTGTAATCAAACTTTCGGGTACTGGTAAAGTTTTGCACCGCAGTGGCTGTGGTATGTGTCCATACAGGCACAATGCTTTTCCAGCATTGTTGGATGATGCTGGCATGCTGAAACGAACACACGTACAGCTGCAGAATCTGCGCCAGACTCAGGTTATTTCGGGTGTACTGGTTGAAGCCAGACAGACACGTCGACCGGAAATCCAAGAGATCGTTCACGTTATGGTGATACACTCGCAGGCTCTTGATCACGGTAATGACCGCGTTGGCGTCAATACTCTGTACCTTCACGTCCTGCATGCGGGACAACATGTTGTCTGTGAAATGCACCGCATAACTGTCTTTGGGGATCTTGTCAACCTGAACATGAATAAAGTACAGCAGCAGCTGCAGATGACGACTCATGGTTACAGTGAACTTTTGCTGTCCCAACCAAGTGTCAAAGGACTCCTGGTACTCACTGTGCGTGTTATTAGCGGACTCCTTTGTCACATACCGCATCTGCAGCCTTGTTTTCTTGGGGACGAGAGCCTGCGCAGCAGACATTTTTTCCTCCCTGGTCAGCACAGCCTTCATGTCCGCAAAAAAGTTTTGCCTGGTTATCATACATGGAATAATCTGAAGCATATTCAGCAAGCTTTCATCCTCGTCCACGGACACATCCATAAAGTTGTTGGTCATCCGCAGACAGCGAAACTCAAGATCTCTGCACGATTCACCCTCCCCCACCAAAAGACGCTCCACCATTTTTGTCGCGGAAAGTTTGTGCGGGGCCATATACGCAAACACCGTCATCATGCGCTCTATCGTGGCAGGGTAAACCAACTCCAGACCGCCAACCTTCCAGCTCGTGCGTAGTCGCAATATGACAGATTCCCGCGATAGAGCATCGGCAAACTGCGCATCAATCGCGGGATTCAGATAGTTCAAGATCAACATCCAGTCGGACATGGCGCAAAACACATCGTTCAGGTCCATTTCGCCTTCATCCAAAGCACGCCAGTCAACGTGGATTTGCTTGACGCTTTTGCAGCAGGGATGCGACAGGAATCCTCCCAGCAGCCGCTTCTTATCCTTGATTTTACTAAACAAAAGCAGAGCCACGTGAATACTCTTGGGATGTAGGGGGTCGACATTTAGCTTCCGACAAAGCATTGCAAATTTGAGCAGCGTTCGCCTGTGAAGTTCTTGCTTGATATTCTCGTCATTTTGCGCTTGCCTCTTTGGTTGCCCCTTCTCGCTGCGCAGAGACAGTTGCTTCAACTTATCAATGTTCATTTCAAACATGTCAGACATTAGAAACCAACCCAACCAACGTTGTATATATGGATGGCAGTGGCAATGCGCATATGGATACAAATCCAACGAGCCCAAGTCTCGACGCTTTAGGCAAAGGTGTTCTACGCGGTGTAACAATCGCGGCAGTACCAGGCACAATACTGGGACTCGTCATCGGAAGTGAAATCAATGCCACGTACATTTATTTAATGGCTACCACACTCATATCTCTCACCCTACTAACTTTCATTCACAATAAATAAACATTTCATGTAATTTGGCTCGCCACCGCTTTCAAATACACGCCAGCGTCGTAGTACCCGATATCATTGCCATCCAAACCTGATTGTTGCAGGAAACTTCCGACAATAATCAAGACCATCAAATTCATAAGCGAAAACAACCAACCGTCCATGGTCATGTAAAGGCTTCGCTTCGGAAGCCAAGCCCCTCCGAGATTCAAATTGGCAAAAAATTTATAGACCTGAACAGTAGTGAAATAAACAAGATACAACGTCTTCACAAGCCCAATGTACTCACGCCGTTTCGACTTCTCGGGGTCGCCAATCGTGAAGACCCCCGAGTCTTTAAATCCCGATTTCCCAAAACTCCAGTTCGCGGTCCAGAATACCACCGCAAGGGTCGTAATCTGCACAACCATGGATATGAGCACAACCAAGGGAACTCCATATGAGAGAGATTGATTTTTGCCTACACCACTATTTTCTTGAACACCTGAAAACAAATATTTGAGTTCCATAAGACGCTTGGTGAAAAGCTCAATCAATCCAATGAAGAAGAAGCCAACCAGAACAACGGTCAGTTCAATGTCCAACTGGTAATTGGACCTCGTGATGAATGCCGAAAGAATAATCAATGGCCAGACCCACAAGTTTACCATGGCCCAGACACTGTTCGATGGTCGAACTGCGTAATGATCAAGAGTAACGTCACCCAAATCCAAATCAGCGTCACCGTCAGTTACACGCTTGAGACCAGGAACATTTCCAGGCTGCGTGAACGCGTCCGTCCTCAACTTCTTCTTTCCCTCAAAACCGGCAAGGTTGAGCTCCATGGGCTTATTCAATGGCTGCATTTCCATTGGGCTTTTGCTCCTTACAGAAAATTCACTGGAAGCATCATTGACCTCGTGAAAGCTCAGGAACCAGGTGACCGCTGCAAATGCAAGCAGACCATAGAAAAACGTTCCGTTGGGCATGGGAGCCTCGATACCCATCTTTTGAGCTTCCGTCGCATAGAAGCCACGGTGCAAGACAAGAAGAACAAAGATGAAAATCGCAACATACTTCTTCAGGCTTTTAACATCTTCGGCTTTGGAGTAGTTGAAATAACTACCCATCATCCCATCATTTGGCTGCATCCAATAACCTGACTCGAAAAGGTTAAAGAGGTTAACCACGAACAAGATGACGGTGACATAGAACATCAACACGGCCTTTGAATGACCAGACGACATGCTGTAAGACTTGTCATCGTTGACAACAATATCAACATCTGCGGAGCGCTGCATCTGGCACGCAACCTTCTCAAACTTGGTGGGAAGAGAGGCGCAGTGGGAGTTGTAAAGGCCGGCAGCATACCTCGTCTGGTTGCGCGTCATGGCACATGAAAATTTACCCTTCTTCTGGGTAGCGCTACTTGTCACGCACTCACTCTTGACGGTGGGAAACTCAGTTGACGATTTCCATTCAAAGCATTCATCGATGTCATGCATGCACAGAGCGGGAACAACGTTTCCATTTTGTACCGAAGTTTTTCCCGTCATGCCGTCAACGGCTCGGAACGGATGCGTCAACCAGTCGAACGTCCAGTATCCCGAAGCGTGATTTACCATACTTTTCGGAATTACGTGCATTGACCGGAAAGTCCGGTCAAATATTACATCATTAGCCTGATAAGTGTGATGCCACAACAAAATAGACAAAATGAAATAAATTAACGTAAGAAGGGAACTTTTGAAGGCGTTCCTGTTTTGAAAAAATCCCACGACAGGGTACGTTGAATCAGACTGATCCGCGGTATTTTCTGGCCGGTCACGAGATATGAAGTCAAAAAATCTAGATGATTCCGCTGACATCTTCTAACCAAAGAAGATCGTCATAAATATCAATTCCATGACATATCCACACCACCTTTTCACAATGCCAGTCTCCAGCAATCGAACTTGGGCAGCGTACAGACAACCAAGACAACAACCAGCGTCAAACAAATTTGCATACACACACTTGTCTTGAACACGTTACTGGACACGTGATTTGTAAATATGACAACGTATCCACTGCTGCTAGAGTCGGACTGATGTGTCTCCACTGTCAATTTGGGATGCTGATCGATGATATGCTGAATTGCGGCGTGGGGGAGATAATCGTAATCCATTAGCACGAGAGTGTAGTCGTCGCGAGTTAGTAATTTACCACCGTTTTGAGGTAGATTCAGTACCATGCACACTGTATTTTTGATACCATCCATTTGTAAAATCTTAAAAGCAGTCTTATACAGTTTAATGACGTGTTGTATTTTTCATATAAACGCGGGGAATTGGCCGAGAGGCAATGACGACTTCCACCGCGTCTAATCTAGAGGATTTCAAAAAAATGCGGGAACTGGACATGAGCATCGCTCTGTCCATCGCAGGCTTTGCCGGCATGGACACCAGAGACCGTCACGGAAACGTTGTCAGTGAGGTGTGGACCAAGTGCAACGACACAGACACGGCAGCAGCCAAGCTGTTGGATTACGGCGACATGCGCTACATGCTAAAAACGCAGCTGAATAACCATCTCGAGGCGCGCAAGGAGCTTCTTCTCGAAAGCGACAGCCACGAGGTGGTCGCCCAATGGATCTTCAACTTTGCCGAATCGTGGGAAAAGGAATACCAAATGCGGTCTAGCCACGGCTGGGACATCTCACAGCGCATCATGACGTGTATGGAAGAAGCCCTGTACGAGGTCAATCCAATTCTGGACGAATTATACCCCGTCGAAATTCGGCCGGGGGCCTTACTCGACCGCATTGAAAAAATTGTTGCTACCAACACGGAAAACGGCAACCCCATGCACCTATACGAGGACGCATACGCAGCATACATACGTTTGTGGTTTCGGAACAAGCATACCGGTCCCATCCTTGCGCACATAGCAGGCAAAAAGCTCCAGAAACAGATTGTCTGCAACCGAAGCGGGGCGTACTCTGCCAAGGTTCAGCGCAATGATGTTCAACAGGAAGTGGACTCCGCCGTCGACGTTCTCTACACCGCAGTCATGAACCAAGATCCTAGATTTGATAAATTTCACGAATTAGTCGAGGACATGTCCACTGACAAAAATCAGTTGAGGTGGATAGTTGATCATACATTAAAATTCGAATAACATCATAAAGTATTAGCATAACGAATATATATGAACGGTGATAATGCCCTCCAATGTCCGGTCTCGGTGAAGGTCAGCCTCATGCTAATCGCTCCATTTCAAATCCCATGTACCTTTCAACTGGCGACCCTGGACCATCTGGAGGAAACACCTACAGTGGTGGTAATTCCAACGAAGTTACCATGCAGCAGTATGAAAACATCTTCGGGCCCGCTGCTCGTGACATCAAGGAAGACTCCCAACGCCATAAGCGCCACCAGCGCTGGCACCTCCCGGATGCCCTCAAGGGCGCCAACCAGTACCTTACTGACAGAGTTGACGGACTTATTACCGACAGTACCAACAGTCCGTTTACCCGTAACATCCTCCCTTACGTGTACCTCGAGAACCCTGACCAGAAGCTGAAATGGAATGTTTACAGGTAAGTGTCCATCACCTGAAAATATACCCACTGACATTCGCATGCATGCACTGACATGACCGTATACAAACTGACATTGATGTAAACATCCAGTTTCGACGAAGGCATCTCCTCGCGCGTCCCCTACGAGTCCGCGGCTCGTGTCCTTCCCCAGTCCAAGCGTTCCTTCGCTGGCTACACCGTCCGTCAGGGGTAAGTATCAGTCTGTATGTACTCATGCATGCAATAGAGACATGTACTAATCCACTGAAAATCACAGTCTGGCCATCGCAATGGAGCACAACTTCATGGCCTCAGCCGGTGAGATTGCTTTCATGATACTGTTTG
>CEVL01074455.1_pt1 | contig 21953 bp, 23 predicted proteins | sample 427051 | NCBI WGS metagenome assembly CEVL01 (sample SAMEA2623673, study PRJEB7988) | marine metagenome | biome: marine biome (ENVO:00000447); feature: surface water layer (ENVO:00002042); material: "saline water (ENVO:00002010), including plankton (ENVO:xxxxxxxx)" | depth 5 m
GTGCAGGAAAGTCCGAGATCGAGATGGCAGCCGCGGCTGATGAAGTCAGTAGGGCTGCTGGATTCGGTGGTAGAATTAGGATGAGAAACTGGCCGATGGATTGTGATAGGGTGGTGATAGCCGCAGGAAGCTCAGGCGCAGTACCTTCGTACTTCGACTCTGGTGTCGCAGGTTTGGGCGCGAATCCAATCGCCTCACTGGGGGCTGGATTTGCACGAGTAGATGAGAATGAGCCTGTTCTGGTTGACATCGTTCATGTTCATCGAGGATATGTCTCGGACTGTACTCGTATATTCAGCGCTGGCTCGTTATCCTCTGAGTGGCATGAGAGGCTTGACGATATGTCCGAAATAAGAGATTCACTCGTCAACGGCCTTGGCCGAGGGGATGATTGCTCTACTGTATGGAGTCGGGGTAGTGAGATGGCAGCAGAGATGGGGCATTCAGGTCATCTCATGGGAATGCCTCCAGATCAAGCTAGATTCCTAGGTCACTCAGTAGGACTGGAATTAGATGAGACTCCAGTAATCGCAAGAGGTTTTGACCGTCCTCTGCAAGTAGGCGGCACTATGGCAATAGAGCCGAAGGTAATTCATCCGAATGGCGCGATTGGTACCGAAGACACATGGGTCAGAAGCAGTGAGGGTATGGAGTGCCTTACGATGGGAGATTCATTTCCTATGCTGACGGAGTGGTAGCATGACTAGAGCGCAAAAGAAAGCACAGATGAGATTAGCAAGGGTTCTTGGTGAACGCAAGGAACCTCATGGCAGTCTGATAACTGATGAATCGATTCTCAAAGGGGTTGAAGTTAGTGAATCTGGAATTGTCGAAATGTGGGTCAGTCCACCTCATCCTCACTGCCCTTGCTGCTTAGATGATTTGATTTCACTCAAGCGAGAAATAAGCTCACAGAGAGGAGTTCTTGGTTGTCATATCGAGGTTGTAGGCATACCACAAGCCAAGAGATGGACTGCTGCAATTAACGAGTAGTCATTCGTCTTCCAAGATTTCAGAATCTCTCATTCTAGCTCTTGTCATTCTTTCCTCAACTTCCCTCATCTTAGAGGTGAACTTAGTCGAAAGCCACCAAACAGCGATGCCAATGGCTAGTAGGTCGATGATTAGTAGAGTAAGGAATTCCGAATCCGACCAATCAACCATTGAATCACCAAGCAGGAGGAATTACATCGATATCACACGAACCCTTTGGTTTGATGCAACAAGTGAGCATTCCCCCTAGTTGTACCAACTCATCGTCCAAACCAGGAGGTAGAACTTCGGGAAGTTCGACTTCACCATCAAGCAATGTAACTAGACATGTGCCGCAGGTTCCTGAAGTGCAGTTCGTAGGTATCTCGACACCGGCTATCTCAGCCATTTCCAGGAGCGGGGCTTCGGGTACAACAGCAGCTATTCCGATTGGCTTAGAGCCTTTGAAGAACCGGATGACCGGTTTTTCTTCACTCATCAAACCGCCTCAGCGATCTTCCCAGCGAGTCCATCTTCCGGTCTGCTTATTGAAGACTAATCCAGCCTTCTTCATCCACTTGTTGAACTTAGTAGCACCTGCTCCTGTTGCGATGATAAATTCCTCACGGTGCTCTTGTGCCTGGATGTATCCCTTGGCTGCGATGGTCTGGTCAATCCAGTCATCTATACTCATCAACACACCTGAGAGTTTGCTTGACTCGGCTGCAGCCTCTAGTTCCTCGGCGCTAGCGCCAGCTGATTCTAAATCCTTGATCATCTGTTCCGTAATGGAAGTAGAGTCTGTCTTCTTTCTCGGAGGTCTCTTGACAGTGAGGCGTGGTTTCTTCTTGGGGTCAATCTTGATTCTAGAGCCGTTGTTTAATCTGTCCTCTACCAACTGCGCCATCGGCGCCTTGAATTCTTCCTCGCACTCCCAGCAGATTAGAGAAAAGTCGGACATATCGTCCATCACATTACTCTGAATGGGATCGATTTCTTCTCCACATGATGGGCATGCGTGCATACATATCTTGGGTGCAATCTTCCTGCGGAAATCAACAATATCTTGTGGCGTTCCTACTAATTCTAGCATCTCATGATCCCTTGCGGCCTCAAGTCCCCGAGTCTCTAACTGGTCGCGCAACTTGGAGCGTTGCTCATCCTTGGACTCATCATCAAATGTATTCTCAAGTTTGACAATGAGTTCGATGGTCTTACCAAGTCTGTTCATCACCAACTTCTTGTTTCTGAATTGCTCAACACGAGCGATTCTGAGTTGCTCCTTCTTCTCGAGCAGTTCTGCGTGAAGGTCCTTCTGTTCACGCTTGAATCTCCTCTCCTCAATGGTGTCGACTTTCTTCTTCGTCCTATCAGCTAGGACATCGGCTAGGAATCTCTGCTTACCTGAGTCTCTCGGTCCTGATTTGACTGCATCTAGGACAGATTCTGCGACTTCCTTCTTCAGGCCATAGTTATTGGAGAGTGTCTCTATGTCGAGTTTCTTGATATCGCCAACCTTTACACCGCTGTCTGAAAGAAGATGCGCTGTATTCTCATCGATACCTCTTCTCAGAAGCGCTAGATAGGTGTCCTTCTTTGCCATACTAAGTCCTGAGCTAGGGTCTCTTCGCGCCCTGCTGCCCTATCCAGCGGAGCCGGGGGCCCTCTATCAAGGCGATGTCAAAACCCTCACTATTCGACTGGAAATGATGAAATTGACTTCGACAAAATAACCCAATCTGAGATCTTCAGATTCTCTGGTCTGAGATTCAGCCAGTCCTGAGACATTTCGTCTGGAGAAAATTCGATTATTGCGCCAATTGCATCTTTCCAACGTCCTTTGTGCCAGCCCTTGTTTCGGGATAGTCGTCGTGGTGTTTGGGAAAGTAAAGTTCTCATCTTGCGGCGCTTGTTTGCAAAGCAGTGACTTGTTATTGTACGGAACAGCCTGCGATCAATATCGAGTTCTCTTCCATTTGGAGTTAGTCTAACAAGCCTTGAGCTTACTCTAGGAGATGGACTGAAGCAATGTGGAGGTACTTTGACATCTAGTTCGACATCAAAATCTAACCAAAGTGAGAGTGAGAGTGGGCCTGAGGCTGTATCATTTCTATTATTCATCATCCTATCAGCAAACTCATCCTGCACGAGTAGTACTACAGAAGTAAATGGATACTGAGAGTGATGCTTCTGTATCCGGCCTAGAAGGGGGCTGGAAATCTGATAGGGGATGTTGGCGACCACATGGGTTGCATTCTCTGGCCAATCGGCTTGTAGAGCATCCTGATTGAACACTTCTAGTCTGCCATTTGCTCCATTGAACACCCTAGCAAGATGAGATATTGCCTCCTCATCGACCTCAAAGGCCGATACAGTAGCGCCCGCTCTGAGAAGACCGAGTGTGAGAGAACCAGCCCCCGGACCAATCTCAATTATTTTCGAATCACTAAGTGGAAGTGAGGAATTTGCAAGTTCAATTGACCTATCAACAACTGATTCATCGATCAGAAAGTGCTGGCCTAAACCCTTGTCTGGGGTGATTCTATCTCTAAGTAGGTCTACTAGTAATCTGATGTCTAAGTCGTCCATCCGATTACCCCGATTAGAGATCGGCGCGGACTAAAAGGTCGAGCAGCCGAGGAGTCTGTGCTTCATCCTCCATCTCCTTGAGATATCGTTCAGCTAGGAGTCTAATCGAGTCAATAGTACAGGCTTCGTCGATAGTGGAGAATTCGTGCCACCCAGAACCTCTGAGACCTACCATCTGAATTGCTTTCGCGTTTCCTATTCCTGGTAGTAACTGGAATGAGTGGAATTTGCGGGTCATCGGGCCGGCACTATTGTAGAACTGAATGTGTATGTGCGAATCTTCGGAAATTGCCTCAGATATTGCATCCAAAAGTTCAGAGTTAGCATTCTCGGTGATGTCCTTCAATCTAAGTTCGCTAAGGGCGCCGATACCGGCAGAATCCTTCTCGATGGTAGATCCAATCTCGATGCCATCAGCATCGTTCACTCTGGCCCTAATCAGGAACAAACCGGGGCGAGTAAGTCCTGTCATTTCATGACCAATTGGGCGTCTGTCCTGCATGTCTAGAATTCTGATGTGAGTCTCTGACTGAAACGGAGGAATCGGCTCCTCGTCGGGCTCGTTTGGTCCGCCAAACTGCATATTCCTCAAACCTCGAGAGCGGTTTCCCCACTTGAATGAAATCGTTAGATAAAATCAGATATTTTGCCCTTCAAAGGACATGTTGGCGGATGAGGGTGATTATTTCCTCAATCTCTGGTGTGTCCATGGCAATTCGCTTACTGGCAATTACCACTCTCACATCTGGAACATCTGTTGGGCAGAGTTCTGCCAACTTGGCACAAATCTCTGGATGTCCTGCGAGTTTCTCATTTTGAGCCAACTCGTCTCTAAGTGCTGCAAAAACCTTGGAGTCGGTCTTGGTTCCACCACGGTTCTCACTAGCAGCCCACTCAGCGTGTTGTAGAGCCATGGTCTGCTCGTACGAAAGTTCTCCTCGGCGCTCGTTTGTCTTGACCAGTAGGTCTCTCACTGTAGCGAAGTCTGTGTACTCCTTCTCTGACATGATTCTCACTCCATAGGCCTGAGGTGTTCCGGTCTTGCTACGACGGTCTTGTTTGCATTACCATCTGAAACCGAGACTATGTATGCCCTTCCCTGACTGCCAGTAATGATTCCAGTCTTGCCTTGGAATCGGCGATGAGGCATGCCCTTCTGCTGAGCTCCATCAAGCACTATTGCAACCCTGTCTCCCTCGGAATATGGGTGCATTACTCGGTTGATGAAAACCCTGCTTCGATCAGCCTTGCTCTTCTTCAGAATACTGCGTGTACCCTGACGAGGACCGTGTGCTCTCTTTGCCATTATATCACCATCCGACCGTAGGTCGCGGGAGCGTTCGACCTGCCGATTCTTCTTAAGGCCTCGGATGAACACTCGGACACCTTAGTAGTGGATTTCCTCCACATCGAGCCACAGTACCTCACATTCACAGTCTAGAACTCCACTCACTGAGGGTACTGTCCTTCCCTCATCGGAGTGTACGAGTTCTTTGATGTAAGTTCCAGCTTCACATCTTAGAGTGATTTCAATTTCGTCACCATCGACGATTGCCTTGTCGACTGATACCACTTTTCGCTTACGGGTCTTTGCTGCCCTACGATGAGAGACTCTCTTCGGAGTCTCCTGCTCAAGAGTCGTTCCTGACAGACTCTCGATGGCTGCAATTGCTTCGTCCTCATCTTGAGTCACGCTTGTCTTGAAGCGGATTGTGTAAGTCTTCTCAGATCTATGCTGCTTTACCTTCGCGACTCTCTTCTTATGAGTCCATTCAAGAGAATCAATTTCGACCTTTTCAGAAGCATTACTGTTTACCATCGAAACCAGTTCTTCGAGATTGTATTCTCTGACTAGTGGGTTCTTGATTTCGAGTACGAATGGTCTGCCAGCGCCTAGACATCTGACATCGATGTCCTCACGCCCCATTCCGTGGAATGATGTATTCTCTGCATTCAAGGCCTCGCGGATTGGTTCGCCAATCAAATCCTGTACAGAATCAGGGTATTGCAGCCCAGTACCTTGGCATGACTCGCAGCCCTCATCTCTCCCCCTACAGGCTCTACATGGCCATCTTGTCTGTGGAATTTCTCTACTGAGTTTCCTATATCTGCCATAGAGAAATACTGGGCGTATGTCGATGTCTACTCTGAGAGTCAATCCATCGACTCGAATCATTAAATCAGGATTCTCCTTGACGAAACTGACATTGCTCAGAAGATTTGACAAATCGGCTTGAATGGCATCTACGAATGCCGCCTTAAGAGGCCTAGATCCGGGTGCTCCGTGTCTGCTCCTGATTCTGTCCTCTTCCTGGATTAGGTCCTTCGGAAGGTGGATTCCGAATTGCATGGTGGAGTGTTGAACTCCTGATACCGATTCGGCCACCCTGCTGACAATGTTTCCAACATCGTCGAATAGATCCTCACATAGGGGACAAAGTTCGGGGGCGCCGAATTTGGCGATATCAGGGTCTCTGGCGTGTGCGTCTTCTCTGATTTCCTTCCCTCCCTCGGAGCCCGAGTTCTTCGTTCTACGCCCTCCTATCCTGTGTAGGCAATGGTCACAGACTCCAAGTTTGATTATGTGAGCAATTCCTAGAGGAGTGGGGCACGGAGGCGCATCCCAATCCAGCGATACTCCATTAGCTTCGATGTCGTCGCCATCGAACCAGACTTCCTCTTCCTCAGATTCCGATGGCTCGGAACCGGAGTCAACTACGGCTTCGGCTGAGGCGTATCCGGCTGAGGCGAATAGTTGCCACTCGTCCTCTTCACCCATTTCGGGTTCTTTCTCCTCCGGTTCATCCCATGTCATTGGATCACCATCGAATACACAGGGGGAACCTATGCTTCCGACGATTTGGCGAAAAGAGGCTTACCTTTGACTTCTTCGGGTCATATTTGCAGCCTCAAATTGGATGTCCGAGTTCTTCTGCTACATCCCTCAGATGAGTGAATGAATGAATACCGCTTGAGCATCCCGTAGGCCAGTCGAATCTAACCCCATAGCGGCCTACTGGCTCTGCACGCGGTTTCTCTACTCTCAGACGTGCCACCTCTTCCTCAAACTCGAGTAGTCTCTGCTCGTTCTCCTGCCTAGGTTTGCACTTGGCGCATTGGCATCTGCAGCGTATCGATAGGTAGGCTAACCTGAACTGGGCTCCGTCGGCAAATTTGAGGACGCAGTCCTCGTGTCCGCGCTCCAAATCGGTGAGAACATCGCGAGACATGGTGATTCGTCGGTCATGTGGGCTTTAACTTTGGTCGCCGATATTCTTCGAACCAAGGGTCCATACCGTTCCAATCCGGATCTACTCCGAGATGTGCACAGACCAATTTACTGGTTATCCTACCACTCTCAAATATGGTTGGAAGGCCGCTTCCTGGGTGAGTTCCCCCTCCTACTAGATACAGGCCTTCCGTCTCTTCGAAATGGTTCTGAGGGCGCCTCCAGAGCATTTGTTCTAGGCTGTGCGCGAGATTGAATACTGCTCCTCTGTAAATGTCATTTGAGGACCAGTCATCTGGAGTAATGATGGTCTCTGAGACGATATGGTTAGAGAGTCCCTCAAAACCCATTTTTTCCATCTGAGATACAATGACATCTCTGAACTTCTGCTTATGTGTATCCCACTTGACTGAATCATGAACATTGGTGACGGGGACTAGTACATACAGTGTAGAGCATCCTTCTGGAGCTAAGGAGGGGTCAGTAACACAGGCATTCTGAACATACAGTGAAGGGTCGTCCCATGTTATTCTATTTTCACTGATATCCTTGAGATTGCCCTCATAATCTGCTGACGCGTAGATTTGGTGATGAGGAGTATCATAGGTTCGATTTACTCCCAGATAGAGCATGAATGTCGAGCAAGAATACTCTTTGTTTTCGATTTTCTTGTCTGACCATCTCTTCCTCAATTTGTCAGGAACCAATCCAGTCATTCCAGTAGCGAAATCTGCGTTCATGACAATTTTATCTGACGAATAAACGCCTTGTTCAGTTCTGACTCCCACAGCTTTCTTGCCATCGAAAAGTACCTCTTCAACCGGTTCGGACAGTCTGATTTCTACTCCTAGATTCTCAGCGATGGAGGCCATCTTTGGAGTGATTGAGCCTATTCCTCCTCTCGGATGGAAGACTCCGTACTCGTACTCTAAATATGACAGGAATGTGAACAGACTTGGAGCCTGAAACGGACTCATTCCAAGATACTTAGTTTGGAATGATGTCGCCACTTGCAATCTGTCATCCTTGAACAATTTAGAAAGGTCAGAGGATACGCTTCTCCAAGGACGCAGTACTCTTGAGACACGGAGAGCTCTGCGACTGATTAGATCTGAGGCCCCCTTCCAAGGAGTATTGAGACATTTCTTGGAGAGTCTTAACTTCCTACGATTGTCGTCCATGTATTTTCTGAATCCTTCGGCATCTTGGGGTCCTGACAACTCCTCAATCTGAGACGCCATGTTTTCAATGTCGGTTGTTGCATCGATTTGTCCACCTTGGCCAAAGATTAGTCTGTAATTTGGGTCCAGTCTGATTAGGTTAAGTTCCTCGTGTACATCCATGCCTAGAGCAGAGAAGATTTCCTCCGAAATTTCGGGATAATGGAAAAATGTAGGGCCTCTATCGAAGGTAAATCCATCTTTACTGAATAGTCTGGTTCGGCCACCCACGACATCTGACTTCTCGAGAATCAATACCTTGACTCCGGCCTTCGCAAGAAGCATCGAACAAGTCAGTCCACCTGGACCGGCGCCAATGATGATTGCATCAAACTCACTACCGTCAGGCATACTAACCAATAGCAAAAGCGGGTTATTAATGAGTGTTTAATCGAGATAGGGTCAAATATCTTCAGGTTTGGAACTCATTATCAGATTATATCTGCAAAATTCCTCATCGTCTTGGTTCTCTTCTCTTTGAACCATTACCTCTCCTCCTGGAGAGTATCTGGCTAGTAGAGCGCCCTCAATTATCCCGTCATCAAGGGCCCATAGTGGGAGACCATTATCTTCGGAAACTGGACTTCCCAGAATGACCTTGATATGGAATTCTGGTTCGATATCGTAGCTCAGATTACCGAGTCCTGCATACTCCCACCAATCCATCATCTCATTTAGGAACTCTATGTTTCCCTCTATATTTCTGAGACTGAAAGCAAGTTCCTCACCGATCCTGTTCCCTACTTGGCGAAGAAGCGATGAGATGTCAATTCCGAAAGAAGAAAGGCTGCTGATCCCGCCTGATTCAAGGTTCCTTCTAGCCTCATTTACCTCAAGTCCTGAGGCCATGAAAGCGCTTGGATCGAATGGAGTATCTGTATCTGGTAGTTCGTCTTTAATTTGGAGTACATCTCTCATTCTATCTAAGAATGACATGCTGTCTAGAGTGAGTTTTAGCGGCTCTACGATTTTCTGTTCAGTGAATCTCTTAGAGGCTGTTTCGAAGGGAATGGCATCATCCCAAATAGCCTCCATGAGATTCAACTGCGAATCGGCGAAAGTGGTAGATTCTACAACTAACGCGGCGTCTGTCCTGCCTCTGCCCACTGGATTCTCTTCTGCGTTTAGATACTGAATTGTCTCGCTTACATCCATCACGACGCCTTGAGATTCGATATCGTCCGAGTGTCTGACTTCAATCAGGTCTTCAAACTGCTCATAGAATCTGATGGTGCGCCTGTCTAACTGAGCTAGAACTCTGATTGAGATTCCCTTTGCAGCCGCCGTGTTTATCGCTTCTAGTGAAGGGCTCCTACAAAGGTGCAATATGCCGAATCTGCCAAGAACTAGCATCAATGACTCTTCTGCTTCTTCGGCCATCTTTTCTATTCTCTTGAGAATATGGATTCGTTCCTTCAGAACTGCAAATTTTGCATCTTCCGGCGTATTCTCATCAATAGTCTCAGAGGCACTCAAATCGGTGTTTAGGCCCTTGTAATTCTCCTCGATTCGGGAGAGTTGTTCGCGTCTGATATCAATTAGCATCTTGACCACCTCGCCGATTGGGGGGCTTGAGAATCGCATCGGCCTGTCTGCAGTAGAAGTGACGATTCCGATACGCTGCAACCTCTCTAGAGAATTGTATGCATCTAGACGAGTAGTGCCAAGATCCTTGGCTAACTCGCTAGCCTTGATATTAGGTCGATTTGAAAGAGCGATGACAGCGTTTGCTTCCTTATCTGAAAGTCCAGCATCAGAAAGAATTCTGTTCCAGCCCAAATTTTCACCTCAGTTTGTCACACTGCTCAGAGCAGATAGTATGTTTGCAACATGCTGTCTAGGCCTGAAGAGCCAGTCATAGACATGGTGAATTGTATTGTCGGGACCAATTACGAAGGATGATTTCGCGGGGAAAGCACCAAGATGAACTGGCACCTTGAAACTCTCAGCGACCGTTCTGTCAGGATCGGATAGAAGTGTGAAAGGGAGTTGAAGTTCCTCCTTGAATTCTCTATGCTCGGAGACACTGTTCTGGCTAATGCCGATTATCTCAACCGGCGGTTCGAGGGAGCGGAATAAATCGTACTGATCCTTGAACGAGAGGCATCCTCTCTTGCATGTTGGAGAGCCATCCTTAGCATAGAAAAACAGAACTTTCCATTGACCGTCGAGATCGCTCAGCGAGAACTCTTCTCCCTCACTGGTCTTGAGAGTGAAATCGGGGGCCTTGCTTCCTACCATACTTGCCATGTTGCTTCCCCCCCGGATTCGTGTTTAACTCAATCTATATCGAGTATGTGACCCATTCTCTCAGATTTTGTCTTTAGATATTCTTGATTTGCTGCTGAGACTCCGGTGATATGTGGTTTTCTTCTAACAACTTCTACGCCGTTATCGACTAGCCCTCTTACCTTGAGGGGGTTGTTAGTGAGTAATCTTACTGATTCTACTCCCACATCCTTCAGCATCTCTGCTGCTATCGAGTATTCGCGTGCATCAGCAGGTAGACCCAATGCGAGATTGGCATCAAGCGTATCGTATCCGATATCCTGTAGAGCGTAAGCCTGGATCTTGTGCTGTAATCCTATTCCTCTACCTTCTTGGCGTAGATACGCGATCGCTCCTGAGCCCTCTTCTTGGATTTCCTTCATAGCTGCCTGGAGTTGGGGACCGCAATCACACTTCATTGAACCGAAGGCATCCCCAGTCAGACATTCAGAATGAATACGAACTAGAGGAGGATTGCCGTTGTTCAAATCTCCAGTGTATAGCAGAGCATGTTCCTTTCCGTCCTCATCGACGGTTACGCGTATCCTGAAATTGCCATGTTCTGTTGGTAGGAAAGAGTCCGACAAAATTTCTGGTTCGTTCTTGTTTCCAATTTGGATGGTCATGGGTTTCGGTTTGTTCAACTAGTTATGAATGAGTGTTTAATTTCCGGTTAGGAAGTAAACAGCCGGTTATATGCTACGAGGGAATGCTGGAATCATGTCGGGCTCTAGCCAAGTTGATTTTCCTGCCCTTCGGCACAGGGTCAAGGAACTGAATCAATTGCCTAGAAACCCGGATGGAGAGTTTGTCCTGTATTGGATGACATCGTGTAGGAGATTCCATCACAATGCCGCATTGGAGCGTGGCATACAGATTGCAGTTGAAATGGAAAAACCATTGCTAGTAGTTGAGGCTGTTTCCATCAGACACCGGTGGACGAGTGACCGGATTCTGACATTCTTCGCTCAAGGCGTTCTAGACAATCAGGCGATTTTCAATGAGAAGAAATTGTCGTATGTTCCCTGGGTGGAGACTCACAAGGAGACTGGGAATGGTCTGCTAAGGAGGTTGTCGCGCAAGTCGTGTGCTGTGGTGATTGACAACTACCCCACTTACCTGCCTCGAGAGATTATGAACAGAGCCTCAGAGATTTGCTATGTCAGCCTTGAGGCTGTAGACTCCAATGGAGTACTGCCAATGGATATGGCGGATGATGCTCATTTGACTGCATACTCATTCAGGAAGCATATGCAGAGGAATCTAGTGGAGTCTTTGGCAACTTTGCCAGTATACGACAGCATGACTTCAGTGAGTAGGGATTTGCGTGTAGACGACAGGGTGGTTGAGAGTGTGTTTGAGTCGAGTGGGATCGACATGACGCCATATGAGTGGATTTGGAGAGTTGCACAAGGAGGAGAGATTGGTGCTGAGGCCTGTTATCCTCTAGCGATTGACCACGATGTTACCCCAGTCAAGTCAAAAAAAGGAGGTAGATATGCTGCTCTAATCAAACTTGAGAAATTTATCGAGGATGGCTTAGACAGGTATGATGTTGGCAGGAATGATGTTGATGATTCTGCTTCAAGTGGATTATCTCCTTGGTTCCACTTCGGACATCTATCTACAATCGAAGTTGTTCTGAATGTTCTCAAGAGATCTAATTGGAACCCAGGTATGATTTCTGTTGAGGATACAGGTAAGGGCTCACGAAATGGTTGGTGGGGATTATCTGAGGCTCAGGAATCCTTCTTGGACCAAATCATCACATGGAGGGAGTTGGGTTACAACTTTGCCAATTTTAGAGAGGATCATATGAGTATTTACTCAATCCCCGAGTGGGCTCAGAAATCATTGCGTGATCACGCTCAAGATGATAGAATACAGTACTCCTTTGACGATCTTGAGAACGCTCGAACTGATGACGAGGTATGGAATGCAGCTCAGCGAGAGTTGCTGAGTTCTGGACACATTCACAACTACCTCAGAATGGTGTGGGGGAAGCGCATACTAGAGTGGGCCCCTAATCCTGAAATCGCAGCCGAGTGGATGATTGAAATCAATGACCGATGGGCTCTAGATGGAAGAGATCCGAACTCTTACACAGGCATATTCTGGGTCTTAGGAAGGCATGACAGAGCATGGGGCCCTGAGAGGCCGATTTTCGGTAAGGTCAGATACATGTCTTCAAAGAATACAAGGAAGAAGCTCGCTCTAGAATCGTACCTCGAGAGATGGGCGGAAGATACACCAATTCAACTTAGGTGATTAGATGTACAAGTTCAAGCACGTGACTACTGTTGATGCAGATATTGATTCGACATTCGATTGGTTCGAGCACGAAGGTTCGTTCCGACGCTTGATGCCTCCTTGGGAGGTCGCAGAAGAAGTTCGAGCAGATGAGTCGTTGGAAGTAGGCTCTCAGAGAGTGTTTCGATTTCCTGCACCTGGGGCACCCTTCTTCAAGATGACATGGGTAGCTGAGCATACTGCCTACAATCCACCACATCACTTCGCCGACAAGATGGTCAAAGGACCGTTTTGGCATTGGACCCACAACCATAACCTAACCGAGGTTAATGGAAAGACAGAAGTTGTTGATGATGTTACTTACCAAGTCCCATTCGGACCATTAGGGAATCTGGCTGATACAGTACTTGGAGGGATGTTGGTAAAGAGTCGTCTCTCAAGGATGTTCAAGGCTAGAGAATTGAGACTACAAAGAGATCTTGAGAGGCATTCCGACTTCTCACAACAGCCTCGAAAGAAGATATTAGTCGCTGGTTCTTCGGGTATGATTGGAACTCAATTGGTCGCATTCCTAGATACCGGTGGGCATGAGGTCTGGAGGTTAGTCAGGAGGACTCTAAAGCCGGGTGCCAATGAGATTCGGTGGGATCCAGAGAATAATGATCTAGATCCGAATCTGCTTAGTGGATTCGATGTAATCATCCATCTTGGGGGGGAAGGGATTGGAGATAAGCGCTGGAGTGTCAAGCGAAAGAAGGCAATCAAAGATAGTCGGGTCGACAGCACAAAACTACTGTCCGATGCAATAGCATCTCTAGATGAGAAGCCGGAGGCGTTTATCCTAGCCAGCGCTATAGGTTGGTACGGAGACAGAGGGGATGAAGAACTCAATGAGACAAGTGAAATCGGTGATGGTTTCCTGCCGGATGTCTGCAAAGAATGGGAGAGTGCAGCTTCAGCAGTAGAAGAAGCCGGGGTGAGGACGGTTTACCTCAGGACAGGTATAGTTCTAGCTGCCACAGGAGGTGCTCTTGGTAAGATGCTGCTTCCCTTCAAGATGGGCGGAGGAGGGCCGATGGGAGGTGGCAAGCAATGGATGTCTTGGATTAGCCTAGATGACCAGATTTACGCTATGAATCACTTGATGATGGAGGAATCATCTAGAGGAGTATACAACATTACTGCCCCATACCCGGTCAGACAACGCAGGTTCGCTAAGGTTCTCGGTAGCGTACTTAGGAGGCCTGCATTCATGCCTCTGCCTCGATTCGTAATCAAAATCCTATTCGGTGAAATGGGAGAAAGATTGACTCTTGATAGCCAGCGCGTGCTTCCTGACAGACTAGTCGAAGAGGGATACAAATTCGTACACGAGAATGTCGAAGATGGCCTAAGAGATTCTCTTGGAATGTGGCGATAATAAAGAATAGAGATTTTCAGATCGGAGTTCTGAATCCCATAGCTCGGACAACGCACCAACCTGTGCGGGCCTCAAATAGAGCGAAAGCCCCACCTACGATTGCCCCTAGGGGCAGTAGCCAAAGAGCATTGAGGCCAGCCCCAACTAGGAGTAGGGATATGGCCAGAAAGACCCCCGTCACTACTCCAAGCATACCAAGTTTGAACCTGACTGCCTTGCCACGGGCATCAATATTGCACTCGAAGACCATGTGTCAAGCGATTAATCTGAGAATAAAAAGGCCTGTTTTCTTCTTAGAGTGAGTAAATCTTGCAAAAAGGACCTATTGCGAGGCTGAAATTGAATTTTTGTGAATCAGCCCGAGTACGGCTGGTGCAAGAACCATGCTGGCCACTAAAGAGAGTCCGATCATGATCGCACAAAACAAGCCGAAGGTCGAAAAGAACCCCATTTTCGACTGGTTAATCACCATGAATCCGGCAATGTCTGAGATTGCTGAGCCAAACAGGGCTAATCCGGATGCTCCACCAACAGCGGCTATCGAAACATCCGGTGAGGAGCCTTCCTCACGTTCTTCACGATATCTTTCAATAAAGTGTATGACATAGTCAATGCCCACTCCCAGAGACATCGCAGCGATGGCCACTGTGACCATATTCAGTCCATATCCTGCTAGAGAAATCATTGCATACAGCCATATGATGACAACCAGAATAGGTCCAGTAGTGACTGTAGCGATGTAGAATGGTGCGGAGCCCCATAGTAGCGAGAGTGCGACTGCAAGGATGGCTAACATGACCCCATATGAAGAGCCGAGGAATAGGTATGCAGCGATTCCGGTGAGTGCGGCGATTGAGCCAATTTTACGAATAGCCACTGCTGGATTCGATATCGTTTCTCTCCATCTTTCTCTTGCGGAAGTCTCCTCTCGAAAACCCCACCACAGAGTTATCGTGCAGAATGCAACTCCGAGCAGGAGGGTTCCCTGCATCTCATCCTGCATTGAGTCAGCAGCGATGAATCTCACTACTGGCTCACCGCTGGGAATCGCCCATGTAATCGGGTACTGTGAATCTGCTGAATCAATTTCTGCGCGCTCCCTCAGCGGATTACGTGCTAGCTCCTGCAACGGGGCCATATCATCCTGCAATTGATTTAGGGCAGGTTCAACCAGTGCAAACTGTTCGGGGCTAGAAATCCCAAATCGGATTGATGCGCGGATGTAAGAGGGGGATTGGCCGGTTTTTGTTAGCCAGGGATTGTCATAGTCTAGGTCTCCTGCTACTTGGATGTACTCGGCAGCGATTGAAGGCGGCATAGCAGGATATCCGCCACTCTCTGGAATTCCTCGAGTCAGCATGTAACCATACAGGAACAGTAAGCAGTCTCGATCGGCTAGAGAGGGGAGGCCGAGGAAGTCCTTGTCACATCCAACCCCGCCGTCATCAGCTTGTGAGTTCCAGCCGGCCTGCTCGAATGGTTCAATGTCCCAAGCCATAGCAGCCTTTGCTAAGACAAGTACACTGTCAATAGCGATGAGTTCAACCTCACCAGTAGGAAGTCGGGAAATCTGGTCAGGATCCCCTGGTTCTCTTGAGTTGACATTTTTTCGTAATTCGCCGAAGGCTGCAATCACTTTAGGGTCGGCCATATCGCCTTCCACTAGGATGAAACCAGGTTCGCCTTCATCGCTGAATCTCTCATTGACCAAATAGATCCCAATAGCAAGATCTGATTCGGTCTCAATGAAATCTTCGACCTGAAAGTCTCCTTCAAGAGATAGCATCATCGGTATTGCCAGAGCGGTAATCAACACAGTTAGAACGGCGATGAAAGGGGCTTTACTAGCAGAAGTTGAAGCCAAATTTGCTAGCCACTCTTTAGGGACCATGTGGATGATTCCCTCTCTTTCCTCCTCCAGTTTTCCCTTCGATTCCATCCACTCATCAACATCGTGCCTGAGTAGTGGAACCCAGATTCCTGTTAGGATAAATGCGGACAGGACACCGAAACCCGCCTCGATACCAAAGGAGCGTAGAGCGGCGATATCAGAAGTAAGATTGGCGAGGAAGGCAACGATAGTTGTGGTAGAAGTCAGCATGATTGCTCGGCCCACTCGTGTTACCGAAATGTGCGATGCTTCCTCAGGGGTGGCTCCGTTCCTTCTTTCCTCCTTGTAACGATGTAATGCGTGTAGACTATCGTCTATCCCCAATGCAAGTACGAGTATTGGCAGTAAGTTAGAGAATTGAGAACGGAAGATGACCTCAAACCCAATCTTCTGTCCAATGATAATTGCCCATCCGATGAAACCCTGCATCCACAGCAGAGACAGAGTCAAACCTACTGCTACAATAGCCACATCAGAAACCCTTCTTAGACTCAGCCAGAGCAGCAAGGTGACTACCAATGCCATGATTCCAACAAGATATATGCTAGAGAGTAACTCGCGATTAATTTCTACATTTATGCCCTCAGCAAGCATCAGTGTGACGACCATTTCGTCGGTGGATCTGAGGTCTTCTTCAAGAGCTAGGTATAGCCATTCCATTGCGCATAACTTCTCGCCTTCTGATACTCTCTTTCCACATTCTTCGACTGAGTTTTGTATTGGGTCTGTCTGAAGTGTTACCCCTTCCCAATAATATCCGAATTCTGACTCTGAGTCGAGCCAGGAGTAGGTCCATCCAGCCTCCTCGATTCTCTCACGCTCGAAGTTAATTAGTAGCCATGCCGAGGAGGCTGACCATCTTCCTGGGCCCCATTCATCAGCGACTATTGTGCCGTCCTCGAGTAATTGGTGACCATATGGACCAATGACATCACTAGTTGGATCCGGGGTGAATGCGCGGTCATTAGAAAGTAACCTCAGAAAAGCTCCAGAACTATAGTTGGAGAGTCTGTGGGCTGCGAGGTCGATATGAGCTTGGGTCAGATTCTCATCATCGAAAGAGAGGCACTCTAGCTCACCACAGTCTGTCCAGTTGGTAGAAGGTTCAGTCATCAGCAAAGTATCAGGGTCTATTCTTGGGCTAGTCAGGGAAGATTGGCCCGACATGAAGGAACGGAAGTCGGTAGCTAAATCGTAGACTCCGACTACAGGGGCTCCCGTAATTTGGGAGACGAATGGTAGGTAGAAATGTGAGACTTCGTGATTCCTGAGGTATTGTGCTTTGGTGTCAATCTCTCTCAGAACTGAGAGATTGAGAATCCCTCCGTATGGGTCCATCACGCCCGCGCCGTTTCCAGTATATTCTGCAATCATAGAAGCATCAGAGTCTGACTCGCCGAAGTGACTTGGATCTCTCAGATAGATTCCGAAAGCCTCGATTCCACCAGCAGCAGAAAACTCTTCCATCAGAATATCATTGGCATCGAGCTCGGGAGACTCGAGGTCGTAAGACTCGATGTCTATTGGGCTGAATGTAGCGGAGATTCCAGGAAGCATTAGCAATGACATCATGAAGACGACGAGATGGGTTTGACGACGCCTAGGAACTAGGAAGTCGGCTACATTAGAGAAGTCCCGCACGAATCCGACTCTTGAACTTCGTATTTGATAGGTTTCTAAGTCTATAATCCGCTGTCTCTGAGTCTCTCAAGTGCTTCTTTCTGCTCTGGAGACAATTCGTCAGACTCGGCTAGAATGAACTCTATGTCTAGAGGACCACCAGAATGTCCATGACCTTGCAATCTCCTCCTATCTCCAATTCGAGTGCCTTCCTGTACATCGATTTGTACTCTCTTTCCTGCAGGCGTAGAAATCCTCACCTTACCCCCTAGTAGCAAGGTGGTGATTGGCACTGGAACCTCTTGGACAAGTCTACCATCCTCCCAACGTCTGCCTTCCTTAGCATCCAATCGAAGTGTGATTAGCAAATCACCCGGTTCCCCCTCAGGATGCTCATGGCCCATCTTACGAAGACGAAGTTGCTGACCGTGTTGGGCCTTGGGAGGGACCTTTACTGTCAGGGTGCTACCCTTGGTTTGTACTCCGGTCCCATTGCAAGGAGCGCATCGCTTTGAGCGACCGAAACTTGCTCCGTCACACTTGTCGCAGCGCCTCAGTCTTCGGTGGCTGAATCTGACTTCAGTACCATCTAGAGCTTGTTCGAGCGAGATGTCAAGGCCGGCCTCTATGTCTGCCCCTCTGGGTTTGGGACCGTCTTCACGAGGCGACGCTTGTTGTTGAGAAAAACCACCACTGAATCCTCTGCCGCCCATAAACTGGGAGAAGATATCTCCCAAATCGACTCCTCCGAAACCGCCTCCGAACGGATTTCCTTGGCCGCCACCACCGAACATTTCCTCCATACGGCGGCGTTGGTCGTGCTCTCTTCTAGCCTCAGCCGAGCCTATTGTCTCGTGTGCAGCCTGAATTGCCTTGAATCGTTCTTCAGCCGCAGCATCACCCGGATTGCGATCAGGATGATACTGGCGAGCGAGTTTGCGGTAAGAGCGTTTGATTTCAGCATCTGTAGCGTCTTTTGAGACCCCGAGAACACGATACGGGTCCTCACTCATCAGTGCTTGTCGGCAGTGGGATAGTCTTCAACCTCTTGACACTAAAGCGATGTGATAATGAGATTGGGTCTGTTCGAGGTATCATGGCAGTTGGCTGGGCAGTATTCCGCAACTATGTTGGGCACGCGAAAGAGATTCTAGGAGATGTAACCGATTATCCTCGATTCTTCCTGATGCCTCCAAGCGCTTTGGTCGAGGCGGATCAAGAAGGTAACAATGTAATCGCCCTGAGTTCTGCTGAGGACCATATTGACCATGAAGTCGAGTTGGTAATCAGACTTGGGGATGACCTCATGCCTGCAGAGATGTGTGTTGGCAATGATACTACTAACAGAACTCGCCAAACTCTCGCCAAGAAGAAAGGTTGGCCTTGGCTAGAGGGCAAGGGATTTGCTGGATCGGGCGTATTAGGAACCTGGACTGCATGGGATCCGAGTCCGGTAGAAATTGGTCTGTCTGTCAATGGTGAGGTGAGGCAGCAGGCATCTACTGAACTCATGGTTCACTCTGTGGAATCAATTCTATCTCACCTCAAAGACTGGTACGAATTGTCCCCGGGGGACCTCGTCTGGACTGGTACTCCAAAGGGCGTAGGGCCCATGTGCGAGGGCGACCAAGTGGAGTGTTGGATGAAGAATTCGCAAGGCAATATAATCAGCCATTTACAGGCAGAATGTGTGGTTTAGCCTTTTTCTGTTTTCTAGGTTGGGTTGAAAAGAACGATGTGAATCGGCAATCATGGCAGGGTTGTTTGAGTCAGACTCGTACATGATTAGACAAAAGGTGCTGAAACTCTTAGGCGAGGAATTTCACATATATTCAGATAACTCGATGAAGAATATGATTGGTTATTCCAAGCAGAAGGCGCTGAAACTGAAAGAAGATATCAGAGTCTATTCTGATGAGCAGAAGACGGTAGAATTGTTGAGAATAAAACAATCAGGTATGTTGGATTTCAAGGGTAATTTCGAGATTATCGACGGCCCATCGGGTCAAAATATCGCCTCAATCAAGAGGAAAGCCCTCATGTCAATCGGTAAGGATTCGTACAAGGTCATCGATACCAAAGGTAGAGAGGTTGGCGAAATCACAGAGGATAGTCTTGGACTTGCATTAGTCCGTCGGTTTGTCCCGTTTGCCACTTACCTGATACCGCAAAAATTCGTTATGAAAGTCGGTGGAGCACCCGGTAAGGTGGTCTATTCTCAGACCTTCAATCCGTTGGTTCACAAGTTAATGGTTAGCGGAGTCGGCAGTTCGGGTATCGATCCAAGGATTGCTGCAGCTGGGGCTATTCTACTAATTGCGATCGAGGGTAAGCAGACACAAGCCGGCTGATTTTGAATTGGATTCAGTTGGCGATATAATCAGCAAACTAGTGCATAATGCTTGGTTTAGTAGCAATTAAAAGTATGATTTAGTAGGCTAAATCATGGATATGGACTATGAGTTCGGACCAGCATTTACACTATTGACAGCAAACCTCGGCCCTGGTGAGTCGATTAAGGTAGAACCCGGCGCAATGGTTGCACAATCATTCGATTTGGATATGCAGACTGGAATGAGTGGTGGCGGTGGAATTGGTGGATTCCTCAAGAGCGCGGTAAAGTCGGCATTTGGTGGAGAGTCTTTCTTCCTGAATACTTTCACAGCTGGCCCTAGCGGTGGTTGGATCTCAATGGCTCCTTCCGCCCCAGGAGATATCAACTCCTTCGATATCGAATCTGGTCAGAATCTCTTCATGCAAGGGGGGGCGTTCATGGCCTGCTCTGCAAATGTCAGCTATGACACCCAGTTCCAAGGTGCAAAATCTCTGTTTACTGGAGAGAGTGCGTTCTTCCTCAGAGCATTCTCTGAGGGCGGTGCGGGACAGGTATACTACTGTGCATATGGAGCCATTAAGGAAGTTGAAGTTGCTCCTGATGCACCAATAAAGGTGGACAGTGGACACTTGGTAGCATTTACTGATGGAGTTACCTACAAACCAGCTACTTCAGGTAAATTACTGTCTAAGACAAACTTGTTCGGGGGAGAGGGCCTCATATTGGAGTTGACAGGTTCCGGTAAGTGTTGGATTCAGACTAGAAATCTCGAGTCTCTGGCAAACAAGTTAATTCCATTCATGCCAACGCCTAGCCAGTAAACAAGTTTCTAGAGAAACTTGAGATGGGCCAACTAGTTGCGATAAGCATGGACGAGGGAGTACGCAGAGTCACCGAGACTCGTCTAATTGGCAATGACGGTGTTGTGCAAAGCGGTGACTTCCTTCTACATCCTGATGGTTCGTACACTGCTAGCAAGGGTGACGAAGATGTTGTTGAGACAATAGATGGCTCTTCTCGCCTAGTAACACGCTCGCTACAGAATTGGCATACTCATCTTGCGATGATCCTCAATCGCGGGATGGGAGAGGGTTTGCCTCTGATGGAATGGTTAGAGACTGCAATATTCCCAGTCGAGAAAAATTTGACCGCTGAGTTAGTGGAGATTGGCACTAGGGCTGCAGCAGCTGAGATGATTGCAACCGGGACTACATTTGCTTGTGATATGTACTTCCACACTCAAACCATAGGTGAAACATTAGCGAAAACTGGAGTCAGGGCAGTTTTGTGTGGCCCAATTACAGATGGATTGACTCCTAACTTCGAGCCTGGATCGGGGGATGCATTACGACATATGGAGAGTCTAATCAGAGGTCCATCTCCAAGACCTGGTAGAATCGAATACGGGGTCGGTACTCATTCGGTGTATGTGTGCGATGAGGATACCCTGCTAAAGGGTTCAGAACTAGCAAAGAAAGCTGGAGCTATGTTGCATATTCATACTTCGGAGACCCGGAAAGAAGTTGCGGACTGTCATGCGGAACATGGAATGTACCCAATCGAATATCTCGACTCCATAGGCTACTTCCAAGATGCAGAAGAAGGAGGTACCGTATGTGCCCATTGTGGTTGGGTGACGAAGAAAGAGATGAGGATCCTGGCAGGTCATGGAGTTCATGCTGTTCATTGTCCAACATCCAATCAGAAGCTCGCCTGTGGAGGAACAATGTCCTACCCTGCAATGAAGGAAGCTGAGGTCGATGTCCGCTTGGGAACTGATGGTTCAGCAAGCAACAACTCCCTGGATATGCGGGCTGAGGCAAAGGCTGCAAGTTTAGTACAGAAGCATGATCATTGGGATGCTCGAGTTCTCGACCCAGTTGAGACCTGGAAATTGGCAACTAAAGGTTCGGAAGATTGGGTGACTTGGGACTTGAATGATATCAGAATGCGGCCCCGCGGTCGTGATGGAAGGCGTCTACTCTCAAATCTAATCTACAGTGGGGCGCGTTGTCTCGATGTGATAGTCGCGGGCGAGGCACTCAGACGAGAAGGGGTAACTCTGACTGTAGATGAGAATAAAGCTGGTGCTGCTCTTGAGGAAGCTGTATCTCAATACTATTCAGAAATCTAATGCAAGTGAATTGTAGTTCCGAACA
>CEVL01003275.1_pt1 | contig 21875 bp, 18 predicted proteins | sample 427051 | NCBI WGS metagenome assembly CEVL01 (sample SAMEA2623673, study PRJEB7988) | marine metagenome | biome: marine biome (ENVO:00000447); feature: surface water layer (ENVO:00002042); material: "saline water (ENVO:00002010), including plankton (ENVO:xxxxxxxx)" | depth 5 m
AGCGATTTATCATGAATGAATGGTTACCAGCATTAGTCGAAATTACAAATCTTTCAGGGTCCATCAACTGTGCTAATGCCATCAATAAACCAAATACAAAGGTAATTGTAAACCAAGGAGTAATTGAAAAAATTGAGATTAAACTTGCTCCGGCTAAAACCCACCATATTCCTCTAAAGTCATCTAGCCAATCCATTCTTTGATGGCTAAATCCAGAATATGCCGTTCGATTTGCTGCCATAAGATCTGAGACCTGTGGACTTGCTCCAATACGTTTTACATTAACAACTCGAATTAAATCATCATCTACTAGAACCGAAAGACAATGGTTTCCGCAAGAAGATTCTTTGAGAACGAATTCAGACATATCAGTGCCTGAACGAACTCCTCTAGCTCGCATTCTTGGAGGCCCATCTATCACTGACTGTATCTGTGGGGTAAAGGATGCGAGGATACCTGCTAAGGTGGAAATTAATGCGAACCAAAGACTGTAGCCCCAATCTGGGGTAGAGTCGGTTTCGGGTAATAGCAAAAACCACAGTAGAACGCCCAGCCCTACAATTGCTCCACTAGCAAAAGGTATGATATTTGTTAGAATATTTCTTCTTCCCATAACCGCCATTACTTGAAGCACAGCAGCAAACAAGAATACAGCAACACCAATCCATATTGAAATAGTTCCAATCATTCCAGCAGTTGCTAAGTCGCCGTAGGCTCCACAACTATCCTCTATGACACTTTTATTTGCTCCAAAATCTTCTAATGTCTCTGAACAGTTATCATAAGCCTCTTGCAAATCCATAGTCGTAGTATTACAATCGCCATTAATGCATGATGTAGAGGAATAGTCATCCAATCCGGTTTCATTACTAAACGAACCAGTCATTTCTATCCCGAAAACATCAACTTCAAAATCCGCCTCTTCAACCAACCAAGCATCGGTTAATACGCTGTTAACAGCAAGCAACATCCCTAGTACTACCAAGGCTAAAGCCATCTGTGCGGCTGGATTTCTCTCACCCTCAATAGAAGGAGGTGGTGCAGACATAATCGGAGACATTTCGTCGCCCATAGGAGGCCCTTGGTTGAGTCTCGCTGATGAACATTGACCTTGTAAATGTCTCAAGCGTGCTTCTCAGTAAGCCAAGCCTTCACATCATCACGAGTAGAGAAGCCTTTGCCTTCTTTGGTACCAACAACAATTTCAATCGCAGCTTCTGATGCAATATCTAGGATTCTATCATTAACTGCTCCGTTGATAACTATAGCTAGTGCGCCCTCGGTATCCTTTGCTGCAGATGCGATTTTAGAAGGACCGACAGCATCGGTCATTGTTCCGTCAGCGTTGATGAAAATTGCATTATTTGCTTTCAACTCTTCAAGGTGATCGAAATATTCCTGAACCTCTGCAGGTGCAGATTCTATTTCCACGTCTTCCATTCCTTCCATCCAAGCATCTTTGTTTTGTTCTGCTGGTTCATCAGCAGGTAACTTTGCTGCGAATTTTGAAACCTCTATTTTTTGCGATAGGCATTTTGTCGCGGTCTTTTGTGGTAGTAACTCCCACTCTTGACCAACCGGTGCCTGTGCTACGTAATGTATCTTCAACATTTCATTTAATTGGCGGAATAACATCTCGCCACCACGGTCACCATCTATTGCTAGAATTACATTTCCTTTTCCATTTGCTAGATCAATTAATTCTTGTTTTATATTTCCAGCACCATCGCAACTAATTGCATTCTTAACTCCGAAATTGAGTAGATTACGAACATCATTTCGACCTTCGACAATAATCAAAGAATCACTGGATTCAATATTTGGTCCACAAGTCAATCCGTGGAAATTAGTAGCGGTTCCTACCGTCAATACACTACGGACTTCTTCAATCACTGTCTTAGATGCAGCATCTCCAGTGTTAACCATATCAAGCAGAAGTGATTTTGCACGATCTATTACAACAGTGCGCTTTGTTGAACGCACATCTTGGATTTCACTAACCGTAATTTTTGCCTGGCACGGTCCAACCCTGTCTATTGTCTCTAAACTTGATGCAATAATTGCAGTCTCCACATTATCCATACTACTTGGAATTAGAATCATTCCGCTTACCTTTCCGCCTTTGGAATCCATCTCAACATCAACGTGACCGATTCTAGCCGTTCGCTGAAGTTTTCGTAATTCTAATTCATCACCAAGTAGTCCTTCTGTTTGCCCCATGATTGCGCCAATGATATCTTTGCGCTGGACATTTCCATTTACTTTCAGATCAGCTTTGATCAAATATTTCATCGCCTTACTGCCTTTGGAGTTTCCTCCACTATTTTTTTTCGCCATTTGAATTTCTCCTATTCTAAGCCTAAACACTCCCTAAAAAGGGCCTTACGGCACATTTTCCAGGGTGGCCGCACACATTTCGAGAATGATTATAGCAGCCGTGAATCGGATTTGAACAGTCTATCGGACAGACCTCCCCTTTTTGAACCCTATTCTATTTACAAAGCATAAATATTGATTTGCATTGTTGGTGATTGGTTTCAAGTGTAGTATCGTTCTCGCGAGTATGTGGCCGGAGACAATGTGTGCGCACTCGATGTGTTTAGAAGCACTATTGAAGTGATGCTGGAAGATGGTGTTTTGACGCGTGAAGAAAAGCGCCTAATCATCAAACTGGCGAATGCTTTAGGCCTGCAAGACGATGAACCAAGCATGATTTATTCGGCCATTAAAAACGGTGAGAAAATAGAGAGTGGCCATGAAGTTACCCCAAACGAGCAAAGACTTGTTTACACCAGAGTTTTCGAGGTTGCTATTGTAAACGCCTCACTTTCAAGAGATGAGTTCAGAGTCTTAGCACATCTGCGTGAGCAATTTTCAATCGATGACGACGACCATGCCCGAATCGAATCCGATTTACGAGATCTAATCCGCCAGAAAACAGAAGATGAGAATGTGATCGATAAACTTCTTGGGACTCTAAGAGATAGCGTTTCATTAGTCGGCGGATTATTCGATTCAGTCCGTACAAAGAGTACGTGAGGTGACGCTTTGTCAGACCAACTGGACGATATTTTGTCCGAAAAACTACCAAAGGGTCGTAAAGAACTACTCTTTTTGAAAACAGCATATACAATCGGCGTCGAGGCTTTGGTCAACCGCTCAATTACTGATAAATTACTTATCGACAGCGGTCATACATTTCATATTGGAACAACAGATCCACAGATGCGAAGAATTGCATCATGGTTACTCACTAATTATGAAGAAAGAATCCCAAATCTAATTCCAAAACTTTGGAAAAGAAATGGTCGTGAAGATTTGAAACTTGCCGGTTTACTAATCGCTAATACCGAAGGAGACCCTTGGTCAAAATTTCTTGGATTATTACGCAAAAGAGAACCGGTTGAAGTCTTATTAGAAGTCGCTGAAGAGATTAAACGCTCGGGTAGAACGATCCCACCTGCCGAAACACTAGATGAATGGTGTTCGAAATCTGCAATCCATCATCAGACTTGTATGTTGATAGCGTCTCTAAATCCTGATACTGAATATTTTGAGTTGATTCGTACTGCTCCAAAAGGCGGAGAACTGTTTGAACGTATAAGAAACCGGGCATTAGAGCCGTGAGATACTTGACCCTCCAGCGTTGAGCGTGGGTTATGGCAGACAGATTTCTTCCAGCAGACGACCCTGTTTTGGAGGATGTTCTAAATTGGACAGTTGAAAGAGATGCTTTGGATATTCGCCGCTTGTTAGAATGGCTGCCACAAGCCCGCTCTTCAAAGGAAAGACGGGCGCTATTATCGCGTGTTCATGAGTTACTGAGCGAGGTAGAACTTTCTCTAAACGGCTTAGACGAAATGCACTGAGGTTTGATTAATGCTCACAGGCATAATACTTGCAGGTGGAAAATCATCTCGTATGGGTACGGATAAGGCGTTTTTACATGGCGGGGTTTCTAGGCTCTCTAAAGAGATGCGTAAATCAGGTTGTGGGCGAATCATTGTGATGTGCGGTAGTAGTGAGAGAGAGGAATTATTTGCAGAAGAATGCGTGATAGACCAAGGAGAAACCTTGGGAGAATCTTTGCAGATTTTATTATCGACATTGGAAGGAGAGATTCAACTCGCATCTTGTGATGCAATTCATGCAGATGCAGATTTTTTCTCCACTTTGAAAGGGGTTCCTTTAGACCAAAACGGAAAAAGGCAGCCACTACTTGCTAGATTTGTATTACCCTTGCCGCATACTGATAGTAACAAAATTTCTGATATTTTTGAAACAATCCCTTCCTGTGAGGGGGGGATCAAAGCAAGTAATGCCAATTATCCCCGAGATCTAAGGTAGTTGGATTCGGCCAGCGGCTAAATCATCGATGACAGAAGGGTATATCTGGTGCTCTTCGACCTTTACTCTCTCAGCTAAACTTTCTTCGTTATCAGATTCTAAAACTTCCACTTCTCTTTGCGCGATAATTGGGCCTGAATCCATCTCACTATCAACAAAATGTACTGTACATCCCGAACGTTTCACGCCTGCAGCAATTACATCTCTGTGTGCATGGGCACCGGGAAAATCTGGAAGAAGAGAAGGATGAATATTCAGAATCCTTCCAGCCCATTTACTAACAAAACTCGGAGTAACTATTCTCATATAACCTGATAATACTACCAATTCGATATCATGAGCGATAAGGGTTTCATGTATTTCTTCCTCATGAACTAATCTCCTTTCAATCCGGTCATCAATTTCAGGTAGTGGAATTACAATAGAAGGTACGCCTAAAGCCTGTGCCTTCAGTAGCCCCCCTGCTTGTGGTTTATCAGAAATCACTACCACACTTTCATGCAAACAACCTTGCTGCTGCTGGTGTTTCAATAAAGCCTCCATGCCGGAGCCAGAGCCTGAAATCAAAATAGCGACTCTCAATGGATTTTCATTTGTACCAATGCGAGGTAAAATCCATTGGTCTGCCATACCGCGGGGAGAGGGTGAACAGACATATGCCTTCGCAACATTTTAGCCCATAATTCATAATGGAGATGTTTTAGCGACAGCCATGAGCGACCGATTAGAAACGGTCGATGCTGTTGTAGAAAAATATGCAGTAGTAAGCAGCCCAATCAAGAGCCGAATATACATCGGATTCGGGTCTTTATTCGTATTATTTGCAATAATTGGTATTTGGATTCCAGGATGGCCAACAGTATCTTGGGCGGTACCTGCAGCATTCCTATTTTCGCTTTCAAATGAAAAATTGTTTAGATGGACTTTAACAAATCGATTTTTTGGAGCATCTCTTTTTGAATACTATGCGACAGGAAAAACTCTTCCAGGCCATGTAAAAGCGATTATTGTATTAATGATCGGATTTATGAGTACGCTTTCAGGATATTTCGTATGGTATGTTTCAACAAAAGGAGATGGAACCTTACTAAACCCCTCATCATGGACGGGTAAGGACGAATATGCATTTGGAACAATTACAATCCTTGCAGTAGGTATTTTGGGAATGCTATATGTGGCAACCTTGGTAAAATCAAGGAAATGAATCTGTAACTCCCATGTTAACTTTCTTTGCTATATTCTAAGTCAGTTAATGACGGAATAATCGATGCCCAGTAAATAGCATAGCAATTCCTCGGGAATTTGCTTCATCTATCACTTCTTGATCTCTAATTGAGCCACCTGGTTGTACTATTGCAGAAGCTCCAGCCTCGGCGGATTGTTCAATTCCATCTTTGAATGGGAAGAAAGCATCACTAGCAAGTACACATCCCTTTGCCCTTTCACCAGCTCTTCTAGCGGCGATTCTCACCGCCTCGACTCTACTGGTTTGCCCCGGACCAATTCCAACAGTTGCAGTACCTTGGACCATAACAATAGCATTCGACTTTACCTGTTCACAAACACGAACAGCAAATTTCATCGATGCTATTTGCTCTTCTGAAGGTTCGATTTCGGTTACAACCTTTGCTTTGTTCCAATCTATTACTGGCGCTTCTTCAGTTTGTAATAACCAGCCACCTTCGATTGGTTTACGCACAGTTTTTCTGTTCAAGGATTCTAATCTATTATCTGGAGAACTGATTGTTAGCACTCTTCGATTTTTCTTTGCCATGATGACTTCTTTTGTACCAGGCTCGTAATGAGGAGCCATTAGTACTTCCAAAAATAAAGGCGCTAGAGCCTCTGCAAATTCCATTGTTACAGGTTCATTAACACAGATTATTGAACCAAATGCACTTTCAGGGTCACTGGCTAAAGCAGCTTCATATGCTTCCAATTGGGTTTTTCCTAGGGCAGCGCCACAAGGATTGTTGTGCTTAACTATCACACAAGCGTGCGGAGTCTGTGGCCATTCATCAGTAGATAGAGCTCGACACAGCCGTAGCGTGGCATCAGCATCTGAATAATTGTTGTAGGACATCGCTTTACCGCCCTCAACTTTGGCAGTAACAAGAGTTTCACCTTCTGTAGCATCTGGACTAACATATAATGCAGCAGCCTGATGTGCATTTTCACCATATCTAAGAGATTGCATTTTGTTAGCAGCAGCGGTCATTACAGCAGGTAGGCGACGAGATTGTTCTTCGGTAGAATCAGAATCTTCAGGAGCACCGATCCATCTATTTGCTAATTCATTAGCGATTGCAGTATCATATGAAGCGGTGTGCTCATAGGCCTTGAGCGCTAAAGCCCTTCTTCTTTCAAGCGAGACTTCTCCACTTGCTAGGTCTTCCAAAATAGAATCATAATCGCTTGGGTTACAGGCAATTACGACGTTACGATGATTCTTTGCAGAAGCGCGAACCATCGTCGGGCCTCCAATATCTATCATTTCGAGTAAATCAGAATCTTCTAATCGTGGCTTTGTTGCAGCAGCATCAGAAAAAGGGTAAAGGTTGACAGCAACAATTTCAATCGGCGGATAGCCTAATTCTTTCAGTCCTATTGCATCTGCCTCTTGCTCTAGCCGGGCTAATAATGGTCCATGAATCGCTGGGTGTAGTGATTTAACTCGACCATCGAAAATTTCAGGGTGACCGGTGATGTCTGAAACACTGATTACGCTAAGGCCGGCCTCGCGTAATTTACGAGCAGTACCCCCTGTAGAGGCAATTTCGTAACCAAGAGTATCCAAGCCTTTTGCAAAATCGACAATGCCGGTTTTGTCAAAAACAGATAGTAGCGCCCGTGGACGGGAGGTCGACTCCATATCAGTACCAGTTAGAAAGGCATCTTAGCCGGTCTCATGAAGGTGTCGGGTCAATCTCCTCGAGCAGAAATTACCTGGTCGACCCGAAGAAGACTACAAGCAGACTCGCAGGCAGCCGAAATTGCATGAACTAATGTAAAAGAAGGTAACCAAACACCTTCGATATTTGCAGGAGCGCCAGAATGGTCAATTCCTGCATTTAATTTTCCTTTACGATGTAATGAACGCAATTCTAAGAGCGTGTCAATTTTATCAGCACCAGTATTTGCAGCTAAACTTACAGGTATTGATTCCAAGGCTCGACTAAAGGCCTCCATAGCCAATCTTTCTCTTCCACCACAGGTTTCAGCCTCTTCGCGAATTGCCATACTAGCCGCCATATGCAAACTACCTCCGCCCAAAACAATACTGTCTTCTTCCTTTGCTAAACAAGCAGAACGCAAGGCATCAAATAATCCTCTAATAGTTTCTTCAACTACAAATCCATCAGTACCTCCAACTAAGATAGTTGCAATCCCCGAGTTATCTCCCGCTTCAATAATCAGACGCTCAATAACATCATCATCACCTTCGTGCCTTTGATGAGTGAGAGATTCAATTTGACCAAGACTTTCTGTATTAATATCATCTAAATGGTCACTTAATTCAGAAGAAGTAGCCTTTGAAATCCCCTCGATAATATCCGATTCTAGATTTCCAATTGCATATATTCCTGCTTCTGCTAAAGCATGTAAGATTCTTTTATCGATATTTTCTGTACAAAATATCGCCCTTGCTCCACTGGAGATTATAATTTGTGCTTTAGAATTTATTTGAGCTTCTTCCGCATCGATAAAAGCCGTTAATTGCTCTGGAGAATTAATTTCTATTTCCGCATCACGAGTAGTTTTTTCAATCTCCAGGGGGCATGTCAAAGTAGCGCATTTAACACCACTAAGTTTTCTTGGCATTCTATCAGATGCAATTCTTTTTTCTAGTACTACACCTTTGATTAGTTTCGAATCCGATGCGTTACCGTGGCCATACTTTGCCATCCGAACTCTTTGATAATCACTATCAGGAATAAAATCTACAGCATCGGCAATCAATTGGGCCAAATGATCTAATGCACCTTCTGTAGAACGACCAACCAAAGCGGTTCTAGATACTTCAATTAGATTTTCATCTAGAGTTTTAGATCTATTTTCCAAGGTTTGCATAGTGATATCTAATGCCATTTGATAACCCTTAACCAACGTTAGAGGATGTAAAGAACGCTCTAGTAATCTACCAGCCTCAGACATCAACTCACTCGCCAGTATAATACAGCCAGTAACCCCGTCGCCACATGCATTCTCTTGGCTCTCAGCTAATGAGACAAAGGCCTTTGCAGCCGGATGCTTGACCATTAATTCAGCAATAATTTTTGCACCATCATTTGTAACCGCGGTTTCTCCATTTGTTTTGTAAAGCATCTTATCCAAGCCATTAGGGCCAAAAGTTCCTCGCAATACATTACCGAAAGCGGTAGCAGCACTCACTAATTTTTGAACAACTGCGACGCCACTGGTGACCGAAGTAGAACCCTTGGTAATCACCACAGGGCTTTTTCCGGAACCATCAGGAGTTTGCGCCATCAGTCCACGGGGATAGCCCCGCCTTCATCAACCCTGCTTTCAGATTGTAAGAAGCAAAAGCCATCCAATAGCACAGACTACGAGCATTATAGTAGTCCAAAGGAGGTGCTCCATAGCATGTGGAGGCAATGTGTCTTTTTGGTCGATTAATTCCCTTGCATCTTTTTCCTCATGATGGCGTTGTCCCACAGACCAAGCAGAGGCTGCAACACCCGCGGTTAGAACAGCCATCAAAACAAACATCACTTTAGCGCCAACAGTAGCAAAACCTGAATCGTATAATCCCACCTTTGCAGGTCCAAGTAGAATTACTAAAGCGGGAATAAAGGGTAATACGTATGAGAAAAATAGGCTTGTAATATTGCGTTTTCTTTTAACAGCCTCTCCACTTCCAAATTCATGCCGCCAAACGAAATGCCAACCAGCCCAATCGGTTACAGCCGTTAGCACACTTGCGCCAATCGTCCACAACAATAGGCTCGACATGTAACGGCCAAGAGCAATGATGTTGATGAGGATGTCGGCACAAAATCATCTGCGCCGCTTCTTTTTCCCTTTTTTGCCACGATTATTATTTTCCCATGCCCTCGATTCATAAGCCATCCGATCTTGAAATTCCATACCCCTTTCCCCCTGAATTACTACATCATCGGGCATCTCACTTAGCTGAGAGATTGTCAAATGCATCCCTCCAAGTTCATCTTGCAGGGAGCGAATATTTTCCCCTCCCTTTCCAATAAGAGTGGCTACCATACTTTTTGGAACAAAAATCTCAGCAGAACTTTGCGATTTGAACTTCACTCCACACTGAACGCCAACCCACTGCCTTATTTTTTGAGCCAGCTGGTCTTTTGCTAATACCGCCATTGGAGATTCTTTGCCACTAACCCTTCCGTCTACTGGTACAACTGCTATTTCCGAACCGAATGCAAACATTTCATGCGTGATTTTTCCACTTGGAAATTCCACTACTTCGATAACTGGCCTAGCTAATTCCTCTTGCATACCACTAGGTGGTTTAACAGTCATCCTCAATTCTAAAACTTGTGAAATCTGCCCTGCTTCTATGTGCAAGATTGTATCTAATACTTGACTGACTAAACCTAATTCAACCTTCCCAATTAGTCGCTGAATCGCTTCAAGTGCAGAGTTTGCGTGAGTGACCCCCAATAGTCCAACACCTGCCAGTCTTACATCAGCAAAAATCTCAAAATCTCTGGCTCTGCGAACTTCATCAAATATCACAAAATCAGGTCTTACTAAGAAGATAATTTCTGCAGTTTTTTCCAAATCACCTTCTAGGGGGGCATATTGAGTGATTCTATGCGCCAATTGTAAATCTCTAGGGGCCTCCATAGTCTTGACCATAGCACCAATGTCTTCATCGAGATATTCGGCAATTGCTTGCGCCAAAGTGGTTTTTCCAGAACCAGGCCGGCCACAAATGAAAACGCCTCTATGATGGTCAGAAAGGCGGTCAACTAATTTTTTATCAATCTCATAATCACTTAGAGAAAGTTTGGCAACCGGCCTAACAATAGTTATTTCTCGGGCATCAGCAAAAGGCGGCCAGGCACAAGAAATTCGCAAATCTCCTAGTTGAATTACTTGACACCCCTTGCGATCGATTTCTAGAAAACAATCGCTTCTGTCACGATTTGTTTGAACTAATTCTAACAGCTCTTCCTGCAGTGCTTCTAATCGTAAAGTATCCCATTTTCCATCATCGGCTCCTTCGACATCTGATAGTCGTAAGTTTCCGATTCCACCCGCCTTTGTACGAGGGGGACATTCGGCCTTTAGGAACAATGTGTGAACGTCATCTTCGAGTAGATTTTCAATAATCTCGGGTAGTTCGGGGTGACTTGCGAAGGTTGCCATCACATACTATCGTATGCTCCGAGTCTTTGACCCTTCGCTATCAATTGGTTGCTGGCTCCAATGAATAGTATGTCCACCAGAGGTATGCAGTGGTGGCTGCGCACACTACAATTCCAGAACCAGTAGGCATACCGATTCCCTTTCCGAGAATCACCAATATCCAAGTAAATCCGACAAAAGAAGCCCAAGACAAAATTCTTGTTTTGTTTATTCCAAGTGCTAATTGAACAGTATCCCAATGAATTGCTGCCATAATCATAAAGAAAATTAGGACGAATAAACTTGAAAATAATGCGCTGTAAAATAGCGACTCTGTGGCATAGTAATTGTAAGCCATATTGGCCAATAAAGCAGTCGTAATTTTGACAAAAGGATCCTTAAAATAGACCAATAAATAAATTGTAAAACCCATTGCTGCTAAAGAGATTAGAGGGTTTGCTTGCAAAAATGAATCCATCACATTCGATAATTCCGGAAGAGGCTCCAAAACAAATAATGGTTCAGAATCTTCAGCACTTCCACCGCCCGCCATGATTAGGCGACAAGGCTTCGATTTTTCAATGTGGCCTTGAGAGATGTAAGGAGCGAACCGCTCTTTCGGTCCATCTCACTCCTCTGAGAGCCGCACCATGTTCGGGGACGGCAATCCAATCTCCGCCTTCTTTCTGAGATTTGATCGCATTGAAAAAATGAAGTAACTCGGCTTCTAGAGGTGATTTATTTGATTCACACTCTATTTCAAATTCGATATCATCTCGTAGTAACTTTGCACTATTATGAATATTCAAATCAAAAATAATTTTGCCCTTGCTACCAATTAATTCAACCGTACGATTTTCCTTTTTCGCATCCCAGGCTAAATCGATAATACCTTCAATTCCATGCGGGAATTCCAAAATCACTCTTGCTTGAGATTCATCGCCACTAGTGTTGACAGTTGAGGGTTCAACCTCTCCCATAAGATGGCACAATAAATCGATAGCATGGACTCCTAAGGCCTCTACTACATTGCTATTTAGCGGGGTTTCTCTCATGGTTTCACGCGAAAACCGTAACTCTTCCAAACGACCAATTTCACCAGCTCTTAACATTTTTTTAACCAATTTAACCGCTGGATGAAACCTTAGCAATAAGCCAATACTGATCACACGTCCGTATTCAACCGCCGTAGCCAAAACCTGGGCAGCTTCAGCTTCACAACACCCTAACGGTTTTTCGACAAAAACATGACATCCATTTTCCATCGCGTCTCTAGCCTGTTGTGCATGTAAATGTGAAGGGGTTGCAATAATCACTACCTCTGTATCGATTCCATCGAGCGATTCTGCAACATCATCTGCTAACATTGCAGCCATTCTTGCATCAACTGAGGGGTCTACTACTGTGATATGATTGATGACTCCAAGACCTCTTAGTTTTGATAGGGTTTGAAGATGATTCATTCCCCAGCGGCCACAACCGAGCAATGCTACATCAAGCATGGCCCGGCCAGACATTGGTCAGACATCATCATTGCCCTCACTCGAGTCACCATCTGGGTCACTAGTTTCGCCAGAACTTCCCGAAGAATCTTCTTCTTCGACTTCCTCGATTTCTACCTCTTCTTCATAATAATAGTAAGGCATACTGACTGGTAATTCAACGGATGCAGATTCTTCCATTGTATCTAGATTAGTAGCAGTAACACCGCCGTGACTGACAGCATAGACATAATCTCCCATGAAAATCGACCTCCTAATGTTGTATGAATTCCACCAAGATTTACCATCTTCATTATCATAGAATTGTGAATGATCAACTACGCCATGGATAGAGAGGTTCTCTTCAGTGACATTAACGATAATCAGTTTACTAACCCATTGATATTCGCATTGGTAATTATCATCAGAATCGTACCCACAATCATAACGGTAGGTATTGATTGGTACCGCTAACATTCCCTTTGGCTCCCAGTATTGGAAAGCCTTGTGCTCCCAAGTAGCTTCTGACCAAGCCCAATTCCAACCGTCATCGGGGTCACTAACTGGTGTTAGTGAGAGGGTTTCTCCTGCCAAAGGGTCTGAAAAGTTAGAAACATCAAACAGAGATAATCGAGTATGACTCCAATCTAGTCCTAAACCGGTCTCCTCATCAGCAGGACCTAGTCCGATTGTGAGCAAAGCATCATCGGAGAGAGGATGGATGTAAGTGGAAACTCCAGGAACCTCCAATTCCCCCATAATCTTTGGATTTTCATAATCGGAGAGATCAATAGTCCAGAGAGGATCCATATTTCGGAAAGTAACGATATAAGCCCTATCTTCTACAAATCGTGCCGACCAAATAGTTTCATTATACGCAATTCCATCAACCCTGCCTTTCTCAACTAGGGCGTTGTTTCCAAGTTCAGGAACCAGTTCATTCTTCAGGGTAATCACGTGGTTTTGCATTGGTTCAGGGTTTTCCATCCACCATCTTCCCCATTGGCCAGTTGTAGTTGCAACTCTGACAATTCCTTCATATTCAGAAATCGAAAATTGATTTAAAATCGTGCCATCAACTCTTCCAGAACCTGTGTATGAGGTTTCTCCAGGTTCGCTAATGTCAAAGGTGTGGATATTGGTTGCTTCATTCATACCCTCATTATCCCAGAACCACCACCAATCCCAAGCATTTTCAGTGATAATTAGCGTATCTTGCGATGCATAAACTAGCGGCCAATTTCCTACTATGTGGTCTGCCTCAAAATTAAAATCAGTCGATAACAAATCTAATGTGAAAATACTGGTAAATCCTCTGTTCAAGGAATCTTCGGGCGCTGTAAAATCAGAACACTGGTCTTCAGACATCTGATGAGTTATCACAGAATCTGTACCATCAGAATCTATTACCTTTTCATAGATTTGCGGAATAATGTCAGACAATTCTACTGAAGCCATGGTTTCAGAATTTTTCTGAATTGCCGAATTTGCAGCATCAACTCTCATAGAATATCTTTCTGGGCTATCATAATCATATTCCCAATAATCTGCTGGCAATTCTAGCCACGTTCTAATCCCGGGTACATCCATCCAGGTGTGTGTTACGGTTCTAACAGTACCAGCAACTTCGCGTGCAGTCATGTAATGGCCTTCAATATACAATTCGCGTTGAGTAGTTGGTTCAGAAGAATTAGATACATCTAGTACAGTGAATTTAGTGAGAGAATTAGTTCTCCAATTATTTGATTCATTCAATTTCAAGGCCTCATAAAGGGCGTCTGATTCGTCAATATTCCATGAAGAAACAGTAGAAATAACCACCAAGTTATTTTCTCCATCTAACATCATGGCAACCGGATTTCCATCTATGGCAATAGTCGATGCAAGAGATAAATTACCAAATTCAGGGATGTCCAAAATGTGTAGCAATCCGCTATCTAGGAAAAAGATATGATAGCCATCTGTTTTTACGAAGTCAGCCTCATCAACACCTTGCTCTTGATTGTTAGTACCTGAAAAATCAACTCCTTCTTGGCGAAGAGTAGGTGTGGATGAAGAACCTCCTGAATCACCAGACGCTTCAGCAACATCTCCATCCATTAACACATCATCTTCCATCCATCCGCCATAGTAGTAGATTTCATCTACGGCTTGCATTAGAGAAGTCTTTGCTTCTTCTTCAATAGAAAGTTTGAGATTTTCTTCTAGTGTTAAGCAATCTTGAAAAATCTCCAGATTAGGAGAACCCAATGTTCGTGACATTTGATCGAAATCATCCACTACATTTTCAATAATTTCCTCTACGTCCTCAACAGCGCCAGTACAGCCCGATAAGAACATTAAAGCAGTCAATAATACCGCTATGCCCGGAGAATTGGGCCTTACTTCAAACCTAGTCATATAGGCGGGACGGGGATTACATATAATGAAGAATTGGTAGGTTGTTTAGACAATTATACCCATTATAATATGAATAACCTGTGCCGAGGGGGGGTTATGACAAAGAGTTCCCGTAACCCATTCAAGAAATGGTTTATGCGCCAATATTGGCGAATGCAACAATCCCAATCTATCATTTCCATGGTCCTTTTGGGGTCTTCGTTAACATTGCTAATATGGCCATATGTCAGGTGGCGCTTTGATGATTGGCCAACTATAATGGGGATACCAACTGCTTATTTTGGATTATCAGGGATTTTTCTTACTCTTATTTTGGGCGTACTTACCATCGGTTTCTTGTACGATAGAGTATTTTCATTATGGACTGAATTGAGAAGTGTTGATTTAGAAAGAAACCCGTATTGGACCTATGCTTTATCTCCAACATGGATGATGACTTTAGCTACTAATGCCGAGATTCTAAAACGTACATCAAATGGCGATGAAGCCATAGAATCTCATGCAGATTGGATTTTGCAGTGGTGCAAAAAGTATGCAGAATCTGAAATGTTTGGTAGAGCGGTGCAAAACTGGGATAAGGAGATGGGAGAAACACCAACCTTCTGGTTCCTAGATGAGGAAGTTATGACCTCTGCTAGAAATTACAACATTGAAGATGAGGATTAACGATGGGTATCGAAATCGAACGTAGATTTCTTGTCGACGGGCGAAACCAAAAGCCATGGAGAGCACAATCAAAAGGCTCAAGAAATCTGTTTCAGTGTTATCTCAGCAGTGTAGTCTGTAAAGATAACAAGGTCATATGGAATGGAATAGAACTTGTAGAAGATGAAGGGAATTTTAGTGAAATAAAAACCTGGAGATTGAGAACTGAGGATCAAAAAGTTTGGTTGACAGCTAAAGGTCGAAGGCAGGGTGCTACAGCAATAGAATATGAATGGGAGATTCCGTTTTCTTTGTTTGAAAGTTTACAGGGAATCGAAGAACTACCCTATACTCGTAAAATACGGTGGCTATGGCATGGAGAAGATAATTTACTTTGGGAAATCGATGAGTTTTCAGATAAATTGTCTGGATTAATTATCGCAGAGGTTGAGTTGGAGTCAGAACAACAACCGGTCAAAATTCCAGATTGGGCTGGAATGGAATTGACAAATATGCGAGGTTGGTCAAACAAGTCTTTAGCACTAATGGTCAAGGATTCAGAACAGAATTGATTCTAATCAAATCTTCTTCACTCAAGCCGGGGTGAACAGGAATTGCTACTAAGCGGTGAGAAATATTCTCACAAACAGGTAGCTTAGATTCATGTTGAGGGTGGTCGGTAAATACCGCTTGGCGATGACATGGAATTGGGTAGTGAATTCGTGCGTCGATTTCAGCCTCGTTTAGCATTTTAATTAATTCTGAAGGGTCTTCACTGAGTATACAAAGCTGATGCCAGGCATGTTCAGCCCCGTCACGAATTTTAGTTGAATGATTAATTTTAACAGAATGTACTCTTCTTTTTTTAGTCCAATCATCAACATGTTTCAATTGGACCCTGCCTATAGCAGCCATCACTTCACTCATACGTAGATTAGTCCCAAGTTCTACCGCCTCTAACATGTCACTTCTTCCGTGATCTATAATCCTACGAAGCCGAGTGGACAATTCTTCTCGAATAGTGGTAACCATTCCGCCTTCCCCTCCAACAGCCATGTTCTTACTTGGGAAGAATGAAAAACACGCCACATCGCCAATCGAACCAACCATCTTACCATCTAAAGTCGCACCATGTGCCTGTGCAGCATCTTCGATTAAAGCGATATTATTAGAGTCGCAGATATCTCGTAATCTCGAAGAAAACGGCTGTCCAAAAAGATGTACTCCAATGACCGCTTTTGTCCGTTCAGTAATTTTCTTTTCAACATCATCTGGACAAATACACCAGTATTCATTTTCAACATCAGCAAAAATAGGAGTTGCCCCCGTTAAACTAACACTTGTTGCAGTTGCAATGAAGGTTAGAGAAGGCACTATTACTTCATCACCCGGTCCAATTTCCAGCAACCTCATAGCAGCCCATAGAGCGGCCGAACCGCTTTGACAAGGGACTGCGGTCTTAGCCCCGCACCATTGTGCAAACTCTTCGCCAAATGCCTTTGATTCAGGCCCCTTTACCCAACGTTTTGATTCAAAGACCCTTAATGCAGCCTTCTCCATCTCGTCAGTCCAAATTGGTAGTGCCAAAGGGATACGAGACATATCTCGGCGAGAAGCCTCTCCTCCTTGAGTCTGTCCCGCCCATAGTTCGCTCGCCGTCAGTGTCAAGTGCAACACCTGCGTTCGCCGTGGTATGTCCGACGATAAGGCCGCACCATTAAGCGACCTTGTTGATGACATTCTTGAGACTCCAGAGCCTAAGCGTAGGAAGCGAATAAAGGCAAAAGGGATGCTATTAGGAGAGCGTAGAGATAATGGAGAAATCGTCGATATCAATACAGGAGTATTGGCGAGACATGCTGCAATGCTTGGCTCAACGGGTTCAGGAAAAACCGTGATGGCCAAAACTGTGATTGAAGAAGCAGCATTGGCAGGAATCCCTTCATTGATTATCGATCCTCAAGGCGATCTTGCTAGATTGGCTATGGGGATTGACCCTAAGGTATTGGAAGAGCAAGGAGGAGACGTTGAAAGAATGAAAAAGCTCCTCTCTAAAATGGAGGTTAGGATATGGACGCCTTTGCGTTCTAAAGGCCTACCATTGTGCATTGACCCATTCAGCCCTCCACCTGCCGATTTAACCGAAGAAGAGGCGATTACAGCATGGGATATGGTAGCGGCAGGATTCAGTAATTTAGCGGGTTTTGATGTTGAAAAAACTCAAGGAAAGGTAGTCAAACCTTTCCTGTATGAAGTATTGGTTCATGGTACTCGTTTGGGTCTAGATGTTAGCGATTTCCAAGGCCTAGCCAAGGTAGTTAGAGAGCCGCAAGAAAATTTCACTCGCGCTTTGTATCCTCAATATTTTACAGACGACGAAGACGATGAAGAGAAAGTAGACCCTCCTGCGTGGGACGAAATAATGTTTGAACACGGCCTTCCTTCATATGAGGAAATGCTGCCAAAAACAACTAGAAACGACCTTGCAAGAAGACTATCGGCATTTAGTAGCGGGGTGAACCAACTACTATTTTCTAACGGAGTTCCCATCGATATAGACTCGTTTTGTGAACCTGCGATGCCAGGCAAGATTCCTTTGAATATTGTATATCTTAACACGATACAAGATGAGGCTCAAAAACAATATTTCGTGCAAGAATTAGCGAGAGAATTGTATGATTGGATGCTAACTCAACAGCCGGCAGACGGTGAGTTAAAATTACTATTTTTCATGGATGAGGTAGCGCCATATCTGCCGCCATACCCGCGTAATCCTCCAGCCAAAGATCTAATCAAATTAATATTCAAACAGGCTAGAAAATATGGTGTTGCGTGCGTCTTGGCTACACAAAATGTATCAGATGTGGATTACAAAATACTTGCACAAGCAAATACTACATTCATTGGAAGATTTACTCAGCCACAAGATGTGGAAAAGGTTCGCCATCTTCTCAAAGAAAGTGGAGGCGACCAAGATTTAGTGAAGCAACTTCCAACTTTGGGACCGGGTCAATTTCAGATGGTTGCTCCCGATGTAGACCCAGCGCCTGTGCCAATTCAGTGTAGGTGGCTATACACGGATCACGGCTCCCCTCTAAACGAAGATCAAGTTGAAGATGTAACTACAGATGAAATTAGAGCCTGGGCCAAGGCAAGAAGTGCAGGAAAGGGGCGCTCTCGCGGTAAAGGCGCAGCAGCAGCAGCAGCCCGAGGCTCAAAATGGTCAGATGATTCAGAAGATTCTCAAGGCCTAGTTGAATCTGCAAGGCTAAAATCGGTTGGAGGAATGACTGCTGCAGCCCAAGGAATCGTTGATGATTCGGCATTTGAAGTACGCCTGATGGGTGGACTTTCAGTTCTAAAGGATGGAAGAGACCCGTTGTATGTTATGCAGGCTGCAGCAAATACGGTTAGTGCAGTGGTAATGGCATGGACATTAGTGGCACTAATGCTTTCGTGGCGAGATGCTATTTTGGATTGGTGGTGGCTTGCTGGAGGATTGATATTAACATCGGCAGTAGGCCTTGTTATCTCATTAGAAATGTTACTTTCACACGATGCAGAATTATTAAGAAAATTAACAAAATTTGCTCGTACAATTCAGATAATAATCGCAGGATGGCTATGGGGGTTGCTTGCATGGTCCTTCAATGGACTTGATTTGTATGGCGCTGAACCTTTGCTAGAGATAGCGGTAGTATGGATGACACTCTTTTTGCTGATAGATTGGTGGAACCATTTCAAACTAGGAAAATTACAATGGAATGGTAGTTCAGCCCTTTCTAATCTAAAGGGGCTAACCGCTGTACTGACAGACTCACAATTAACAGATATGCAGAGTAATTCAAAGCAAGTTATGGCAGGTCTACGCTGGATATTAGACCTTTTCACATTGACTTGGTTATGCGTTTTACTACTTTGCGAACCGGTCGGATTCTGGGACCGACCTACTCTCTGGCTTGCATCACTTTATGCTCTCGCATTCGGGTCTGAAACTTGGTTGAGATTACGTGGCAAATTACCATCAGCGTAACTTTAAATTTCAGTAATATCCTTTCTTTCGATATTTACTTCTAGGTCTTTAACAGCCTTTTGATACACTTCATAATCCACTTCTCCTGCCTTTACAAGGGCAGAAAGGGACGCTAGAGCAATATGCTCAGAATCGATTTCAAAGTGGCGGCGAAGCGCAGAACGTAAGTCCGAGCGACCAAAACCGTCAGTTCCAAGAATTGTATAATCGCCACCAACCCATTGGCGAATCATATCAGGAACAGCGATCTGATTATCGCTAACCGCAATCGTTGGATGTTTGCCATCTCCAAGTTGTTGTTCGACATAAGGGACGATCCTTTCACTACCCGGGTTGAGCCTATTTTTCCTCTCACATTCAAGGCCATCTCGGCGTAATTCTCCATACGATGTTGCAGACCAGATTTCAGAGCGTACACCATAATTTTCCAAAATTTCAACAGCAGCTAAGAGTTGTAACATAATTGGGCCTGAACCAAGTAATCGAACAACTGGGCCATCGCCTTTAGGGGTATTGCGTAGTTTGTATAACCCACGAAGAATACCTTCTTCGCAATCTTTAGGTTTTGAAGGCATTGGGTAGTTCTCATTGTATACTGCAATGTAATACATAACGTCCTTATTTTCCTTATACATTTCATCGATACCGTGTTTGATTATTGTCGCCAATTCATATGCGAACGAGGGATCATATGCCCTGACGGCGGGATTGGTATGAGCGATTAGAAGACTTTGTCCATCTTGATGTTGCAAACCTTCTCCATTCAGCGTCGTTCGACCACTTGTGGCTCCAATCAAGAAGCCTCTAGCGCGCTGATCTGCTGCGGACCAAATCAAATCCCCAACCCTTTGAAAACCAAACATGCTGTAAAAGATGTAGAAAGGAATTGTTGGACAGCCTTGTGTTGAATAGGATGTGGCACTGGCGATAAATGTAGACATAGCACCAGCTTCAGAAATCCCCTCTTCCAATAATTGTCCCTTCTCGCTCTCCTTATACTTCATCAGAACTTTGTGGTCTACAGGGACATATAGTTGACCTTCAGGATGGTAGATTCCAAATTGTGCAAACAGAGGATCCATTCCAAAGGTACGAGCTTCATCAGGGACTATAGGAACAACATTTTTTCCAATTTCTTTGTCCTTCATCAGTCCTCGTAAAAGTTGAACAAATGCCATTGTAGAGGACACCTCCATCTTACCTTTCGTCCCTTCATCAAATGATGAATAAGCCTCTTGGCCAGGAGGGTTGAGAGAATGTTGTGGATTACGTCTTTCTGGACAAAACCCGCCTAAAGATGCTCTTCTTTGCTTGACATATTTCACCACATCAGGAACATCTTTTGGTAAAATAAAGGGATATTTTTCTAGTTGTTTGTCAGTGAAATCAAGTCCTAAATCATCACGCATCCATTTTATCGATGCCTCATCTGCTTTCTTCAATCCATGAGTTGTATTACGACCTGCAAATGAAGGACCAAGTCCGTAACCCTTGATAGTCCTAGCCAAAATCACAGTAGGCTGACCTTTGTGAGATGTTGCGGCAGCATATGCGGCGTTGATCTTTTCAAAATCATGCCCGCCAACATTCTGTGCTAGTTTCTCTAAGTCGCTATCAGAAAGATGAGACACCATAGCCTTCAACTCAGGCGAATTGAATAATTCTTTTCTGATAGTCGGCCCATCCGAAGTTAAAATTCGCTGCTCATCCCCGTCTACCAAATCTTCCAAGCGTGTCGAAAGTCTACCTTCGCTATCTCGGGCAAAAAGATCATCCCAGAGACTTCCCCATAGGATTTTGATAACATTCCATCCAGAGCCTCTAAACCGACCTTCTAATTCTTGAACAATCTTCGAATTTCCTCGCACAGGGCCATCTAGCCTCTGAAGATTACAATTCATTACCATGACAATATTGTCGAGTTTTTCTCGTCCAGCTAGTGATAATTGTGATAGTGATTCCGGCTCATCAGATTCACCATCGCCCATTGTATACCATACCCTTGAATTGCTTGTATCAGCCAATTCTCTATCGCTGAGATATCTATTGAAGCGCGCTGTATGGATAGCAGTCATACCTCCTAGGCCCATAGACACGGAGGGATATTCCCAAAATTCTGGCATAAGTCTTGGGTGAGGATATGAGGAAAGTCCAACACCGGCACACTCTTGTCTGAAGTTTTCAATATTCTCAAGAGTTAATCTACCTTCTAACCATGCTCTAGCGTATATTCCTGGGCTTGCGTGACCTTGCCAGTAAACATGATCGCCCCACCCTTTCAAATCCTTACCGCGATAGTAGTGGTTTTGACCTACTTCCCATAGGTGCGAGGCAGATGCAAAGGTGGAGATATGCCCTCCAATCCCGTCGTGTGCTTTGTTTGCCTTAGTAACCATCATCATAGCATTCCAACGAATAATGCCGTGGAGTTTCTTTTCTAATGCTAAATCTCCAGGATATTTTGGCTGCTGTGATGGATGAATTGTGTTAAGATATGGAGTAGTAACAACTTCCAAATCTATGCCATCTTGATTAGCCGCAGAAATGGTGTCAAGCAACAATCTTCTTGCTCTTTCTGAACCTAATTTTTCATTAACTGCTAAAATAGAATCTTTCCATTC
>CEVL01013532.1_pt1 | contig 21490 bp, 17 predicted proteins | sample 427051 | NCBI WGS metagenome assembly CEVL01 (sample SAMEA2623673, study PRJEB7988) | marine metagenome | biome: marine biome (ENVO:00000447); feature: surface water layer (ENVO:00002042); material: "saline water (ENVO:00002010), including plankton (ENVO:xxxxxxxx)" | depth 5 m
AAACTTAAAACAAACTTAAAATTTTCAGATACTTTAGTCCATTCAAATAGATCTTTATTATTTATCTGTGAGATGGATGAGGTATCAAGATATGTAGACATTTCTTGATTCACTTGTTCAAAAATATTATTGATCTGCTTATCATAAGTTTGGAGTTCAGCTCCTTTAAGAATTACCTTATAAGTTGTGCCCATGACCTCTCCTTTTATGGTCATAAACGAATCAGATTGTTTATCAGAATCTAAAAGAAAGAAACTAAGAAGAATTAATGCAAAACCAATAGAAGTCAGATAAGAGAATTTCAATTTAATGGATTAACTTCCAAAGTCATCAAATTTAATAGCTTCTGGCTCAACGCCCAAGCTATCTAGCATTGTGAAACATGCATCCATCATCATTGGTGGACCACACATATAATATTCACAATCTTCAGGAGCTGGATGATCTTTTAGGTATTCGTCATGAATAACTTGATGGATAAAGCCTGTAAGTCCATCCCAGTCATCTTCAGGTAATGGATCAGATAAAGCAACATGCCACTCAAAATTTTCATACTCTTCAGCCAATTTATCATATTCTTCAGTATAGAACATTTCGCTCAGGCTTCTTGCGCCATAAAAAAACGTTATCTTTCTATTTGAATTTAATCGAAGTAATTGATCGAATATATGAGATCTCATTGGAGCCATGCCTGCACCTCCACCAATAAAGATCATCTCATTATCTGTTTCTTCTGCAAAAAATTCACCGAATGGTCCAAAAATAGTTAGCTTGTCTCCTTCTTTAAGATTAAAAATATATGAAGTCATTTCTCCTGGAGGAAAATCAGTACCTGGAGGCGGAGAAGCTATTCTTATGTTGAATTTCATGATGCCTTTTTCGTTTGGATAATTAGCCATAGAATAGGCCCGTATAACTGGTTCAAGAGTTTTAGCTTTATTGTCCCAAACACCAAACCTATCCCAATCGCCATGATATTCCTCTTCTATATCAAACGATTTATAGTCTAGTTCATAGGGAGGTATTTCCATTTGTACGTATCCGCCAGCTTTGAAGCCTACGTCTTCACCTTCCGGCAATTTAAGAACGAGCTCTTTTATAAAAGTTGCAACGTTATTATTAGAAATGACTTCACATTCCCATTTTTTTGCACCAAATACTTCATCTGGAACAACTATTTCCATATTATCTTTAACTGGTACTTGGCAAGATAATCTCCATCCTTCTTTTTTTTCTTTATTGGTAAAATGAGATTCTTCGGTTGGTAAAATTGAACCTCCTCCACTTAATACTTTGCACTTGCATTGAGCGCAAGTTCCACCTCCTCCGCATGCTGAGGAAAGGAATAAATTTTGAGCTGCAAGAGTTTGTAGAAGTTTTCCTCCAGCCTCTACATCTACTGACTTAGCGTCTTCATTCATTGAAATATTCACATTGCCAGAAGAAACTAAAAGTTTTCTTGCTCCTAAAATGATGAAAACCATCATATTTACTGCAAGAGTAAAGACAAGAACTCCTAAGATAATTTCATTTTGTAAGAAATTCATTTTATAAAGATATACCTCCAAATGATAAAAACCCGAAACACATAAGACCAACTGTTATAAACGTTATACCTAGCCCTTGAAGACCTTGAGGAATGTCCGCATATTTCAATCTTTCCGTAATCCCAGCTAACGCCACTATAGCTAGAGCCCACCCCACACCAGCACCTAATCCATAAACTATGCTCTCCGTGAAAATTAAATTCCTTTCTATAGAGAAAAGAACACCGCCTAAAATAGCGCAATTAACAGTTATAAGAGGTAAAAAGACACCTAAAGCGTTATATAAGGAAGGCAGATATTTATCTAAGAACATCTCTAAAATCTGAACTAAAGCAGCTATTATTCCTATGTAGCAAATTAAACCTACAAAATGTAAGTCGGAGCCTGGAAATAATGCATCTGCTTTCAGAAAGTAATTAAAGATTAAATTATTAATAGGAACTGCTAAGCCTAGAACTACTATTACTGCAATTCCAAGTCCTATAGCTGGCTGTATCTTTTTAGATATAGCCAAAAAAGTGCACATACCAAGAAAAAAATTGATAGCGATGTTTTCTATAAATACTGCTTTAATAAAAATACTAAGATACGCTTCTAACATTAGACAGACCTCTTTTCTACTTCTAAGCTATTTTTAGAAATCTTAAATTCAGGCTCTTCAATTTGGTCAGTTTTCCATTGTCTTAATGCCCAAATAGTAAAACCAATGATAAAAAATGAGCTTGCCGGTGTGAGAAAGAAGTTATTAGCAAGATACCAACCACCATTAGTGGTTAATGGCATTATTTCTATTCCGTAGAAAGTTCCTGCACCAATAAACTCTCTTATTACTGCAATTACTATTAAAATAATGCTATACCCTAGTCCATTACCAAAACCGTCGATAGCACTCATTAAAGGACCATTTTTCATAGCAAAAGCCTCTGCCCTTCCCATAACTATGCAATTCGTAACTATTAAGCCCACAAATACTGATAAAGTTTTACTGCTTTCGTAATCATAAGCTTGAAGCACTTCATCTACTAACATTACAAGAGTCGCTATGATTGAAATCTGCACAATAATCCGAATATTTGTTGGAATATGATTTCTTATAAGTGACACAAAAAAATTAGATAAGGTTACTACCGTAGTTAAAGCAACGCACATAATCAAAGTAATGTATAGGGTTCCTGTTACAGCAAGAGCAGAACATATACCCAAAATCTGTAAGGCAATCGGATTGTCATTGAATATAGGGTTCAGTAAAACTTCTCTTGCTTTAGACATCTGCTGACTCCATTGATTTCATTTCGTTTATTAAAGGACCATACCCCATTTCGCCTAGCCAAAAAGATAGTAAGTTAGTGACACCATTACTAGTAATCGTCGCTCCAGAAAGGCCATCAACTTGATATTTAGCTTCTTCGCTACTCTTATCTACTGATCCTTTAATTACAGAGATTAGTACATCTCCTGAATCTGAATAAATTTCCTTTCCTTTCCAAATAGCTTTCCATTTAGGATTATCTATTTCTCCTCCTAAACCAGGTGTTTCTTTATGATCAAAGAACTCTAAACCTATTATCGTTTTAAAATCAGATTCCAACGCCAAATAACCTTTCATCGTGCCCCATAAGCCATAGCCTCTAACGGGCAGTATAATTGCATTAAGAACTTCATTGTTGTAATGAAGATATATAGCCTGATAGTTTTCTCTTCTTTTCAATAAAGCTATATCAATATCTGAAGATAACTCTATCGAGGTAGCAATATCCCTAGAAAAAGCACTCTCATCAAAATCCTCTATCTCTATAGCTGTATTAAATTCGCCGGTTTCAAGATCAACTATCTTGACTTCAATAGAATCAAACAAGGAAGAAATTTCTTGATCATCTTTGAGTAAGCCTGCAGCTGATAAAATTTTGCTTTGCTTATCTAGTGTTTTATTGGCCTCTTGTAAACTCCTTAACTCAACTGCCGAAAAGGAAATTAATGCTGAACAAACTAGACATAATGAAATAGCAACTATCAAGGTCTTTCTAATGGTGTCGTTATTTCTCATTTAATAGCCTTCAGTCTTTGTTTAATATTTCTCTCTTGAACAAAATGATCTATTAGTGGTGCAAATAAATTCGCAAAAAGTATCGCAAGCATCATTCCTTCAGGGTATGCGGGGTTCACTACTCTTATTAAAACAACCATTATTCCTATTAGAATGCCGTAATACCATCTTCCTAAATTTGTATGTGAACCTGAAACTGGCTCCACTGCCATGAAGGTAAGGCCAAACGCAAAACCACCAATGACTAAGTGCCAGTGAAAAGGTAAAGAAAACATTGGATTCGTATCAGAACCTATAAAATTAAATAATTCAGAAGTTATAAATGTTCCAAGTAAAACTCCAGCTATTATTCTCCACGATGCTACTCTCGTGTATAGAAGTATAAAAAGTCCAAGAAGTATAAATAAAGAAGATGTTTCGCCAATTGAACCAGGAATAGAGCCTATAAAAGCATCTAACCACGTGTATTGCATTTGAATACCCTCTAAACCTTCTTGTGCACCTATTCCTAATATCGTTGGAGAGCTGTAGCCATCAACAGCTACCCATACAGAGTCTCCTGACCAATGAACGGGGTAAGCAAAATAAAGAAAAGCTCTTCCAGCTAAGGCAGGATTTAAGAAGTTTTTACCCGTTCCTCCAAAGATTTCCTTTGCTACAACGATACCAAAACTAATGCCTAAAGCTACTTGCCATAATGGCGCATCAGGAGGACAACATAGAGCAAACAGTACGGTTGTTACAAAAGCACCTTCATTTATTTCGTGGCCCCTTACTATCGCAAAAATTACTTCCCATGCAATTCCAACTACAAAAGTAACTATATAGATGGGTATAAAATAGCAAGCACCAAACCAAATGCAGTCAAAGATACTTTTAGGATCATAGTTACATAAAAGATCTATAAAAATAAATTGCCAATCTTCTTTATTTATATTTCCCATTTGCTCAAAAGCAGAAAGAGATTGGAATCCTAGATTGTACATACCGTAGAACATTGCGGGAAAGGTTGCCATCCAAACAACCACCATAACTTTTTGGAGGTCTATGCTATCCCTTATGTGAACCGAACCAAAAGTTCTCTTATCTGAAGAATAAAAAAGATTTTCGATAACATCATATAGAGGATAGTACTTTTCTAATGAACCTCCAGTAGTAAATTTAGGCTTTACGTTATCTAAAATTTTTCTTAAAGGTTTCATCTAACCCTCTAGTTCAATTTTTGTTAACCCTGCTCTCAACAAAGAACCAAAGTCATATTTTCCTGGGCAAACAAAACTACATAAAGATAAATCCTCTTCATCTAGTTCTAGTCCACCAAGAGCTTGGATCTTTTCAGTATCCATTAGTACAACATTTCTTAAAAGCATTGCAGGCAAGACCTTTAAAGGTAAAACCTCTTCATATACACCTATAGGAACTATAGGACGATCTGATCCATTCATCAGTGCTTTGAATTTAAAAATCTTATTTGGAAAAAGAGAAGACAAAAATAAAGGAATTTTTGAGAATTTTCTCGGTCCAGGAGTCAACCAGTTCATAAACTCTCTATCTTTTGAATTTGGTTCAGCCACAACCGATATTTGATTATGATAACGACCGAGATATGCATATGGACCAATAGCTTCTCTTCCTGAAATAACTGAACCTGAAATAATCCTATTTTCTCTTTGAGTTAATTCTCCAGCTGTTATTTCATCAGTACATGCTCCTAGCCTAGTTTGAAAATAGGAAGGATTAATTACCTGAGGCCCGGCAATTGAGATTATTCTTTGAACACTTATTTGCCCAGTTTTAAACAATTCCCCTATAGCTACTACATCTTGATAGCCTAGGGACCAGTTAATATTAGACAATGAAGCTGGTGATATAAAGTGCATTTGAGTGCCCACTAGTCCAGCTGGATGAGGTCCTGAGAAGGTATGTAAATTTAAATTATCATTCTCAGTTATCGGTAAAGATGAATTTTCTCCAACAGAAACATGGATTGGACAATCTAACAGTTTCCTCAAAACTATTACTCCAAAATTAAAACTTTCTAATTTAAGGTTAATAATAAATTCTGGATTTGGACTAAGTGGTTGAGTATCTAAAGCCGAAATAAATAAATTAGCCGGTAAAGAATTTATATTTGGTATTTTGCTATATGGCCTTGTTCTAAAAGAAGTCCACATACCTGAATCTATTAATTGTTTCCTTATCTCTTCTGTAGAAGCTTGAGATATTTCTGTATCGGAGTAAGAGTTAAACTCTACAGATTCCTCAGTCTTACTGATTTCTATAACAACAGATTGTAGAGCCCTTCTCTCTCCTCTATTGATTGATTCAACTTTTCCTCCAGCAGGAGAAGTGAAAATAACACCAGGATTTTTTTTGTCTTCGAATAGCGGTTGTCCAAGCTTTACATCTTCGCCTTCTTCAACAAGCATGGTTGGCTTCATACCAACATAATCGTCTCCTAGTATTGCTACAGAGCGACTATTTTTAGAGACATTAATATCTTCGGTGGGCTCACCGTTTATCGGTATATTAAGACCTTTTTTTATTTTTATCATTCCCTATATGATATCTAAAAATGCAGGCTTGAACGCGTGCGTATTATAAAGTTCAGAGAGTGATAATGCTAGAAGATTAGCTAAAATTTGGATATCTTTTGTAGGTTAAACCTACCATTTCTTTAGCCAAACCAAGAAGTTGAGCTGTGTATCCATATTCATTGTCGTACCAAACATAAAGAGTACATTTATTACCATTAACTATAGTAGCAACGGAATCAATTATTCCTGCATGACTATCACTTACAAAATCTGTTGAAACTACCTCAGGAGAATTTGTAAAACCAATTTGCTCTTTTAGGTCTGAATGAAAAGCTTTTTGTCTTAGAAAATCATTCAAAATCTCAACGCTCACTTCCTTACCCAACTCTAAAGTCATTATTGCAAGAGAAACGTTCGGCGTTGGAACTCTTACGGCATTGGCGGTCAATTTTCCGTGTAGCTCTGGTAACACTTGCCCAACTGCTTTTCCAGCACCAGTTTCCGTAATTACTATATTGAGAGCGGCACTTCTTCCTCTTCTTTCCTTTTTGTGAAAGTTGTCAATTAAATTTTGGTCATTTGTGTAGGAATGTACGCTTTCAATATGTCCTGATTTAATTTTAAATTCATCATTCAATACTTTTAGAGTCGGCACAATAGCATTTGTTGTGCATGAGGCTGCGCCTAAAATATCGTCATTATCTATAATTTCATTATTGATCCCATGCACAATATTTTTTATTTCGTCTTTAGCGGGTGCGGTTAGTAGTACTTTCGATATCCCCGCACAATTTAAATGTTGTCCTAAACCTTCTTTTGTTCTCCAGACTCCAGTGTTATCTATCAATAAAGCATCTTCAATACCATACTCAAGATAGTTAATATTTGTTGGGTCATTTGAATAGATAACCTTAACTTCATTACCATTAATTATTAATAAATCATCTTCTTCAACTACCCTAATAGTTCCTTTAAAGGGGCCATGTACAGAATCCGTTCTCATTAAGTTTGCTCTTTTTATGAGATCATCATCGATTGCTTTTCTTACCACTATTGCCCTTAACCTTAAATTATCGCCGCCTGCTGAATCTTCGATCAACATTCTAGTAAGCAATCTACCTATTCTTCCAAATCCATACAAAACTACATCTTGAGCCTTATCTAAAATTGCTCCTGCTTTGCCTATTAGATCTTCTACCGACTCTTTAACAAAATCATCTAAACTAAGTCCTTTATCTTCGAATAAATAGGCCGCAGCAATAATACCAATATCAACTTCAGCGGGACCAAGTTCTAATTCACTTAAGGCAACAATAACTTGGTAGGTTTCAAATTCACTTAATTCATTATTTTCTGTTTCTCTAACAAACCTATGAGCATTCATGATCTCGGATACAGATAAATTAACTAACGGTTTGCCGTATAAAAGTAAATGAACATTGCTTCTATAAATACGTCCGATCATGGGAAGCATTTCTTCAGCCAAAGCTTGGCGATATTGAAAATCACCAAAAGGATCTTTAGGAGGTTCTGGCCTTAACCTCTTATCTGGTTGATCTTTTGCCATAAGTTTATAAAGAAGTATATTGTTTTAAATGGAAATCTGCATTACCAAAAATAGTTCCAATTGTTGTTAACCTCTTAAAGTAGTGACCAACATTTAATTCATCAGTTACACCCATACCTCCGTGCAATTGAACAGATTGTTGTCCGACAAATTTACCTGCTTTACCAACTTGATATTTTAAGCCTGATATAGCTTTCTTAGCATCAGGAGCACTTTCTTCATTTTTCATTGTAGCCATGTACAAGAGAGATTTACATTGTTCATATTCCATAAACATATCAACCATTCTATGTTGAAGAACTTGAAACTTTCCAATTGGTGTACCAAATTGTTCTCTTGTTTTTGTATATTCAACCGTAGTTTTGTATAGAATTTCCATTGCACCAACTGCTTCAGCAGATATAGCCAAGATAGATCTATCTATAGCTTCATCAAGAATATCAAATCCTGCGTTTAATGATCCTATTAGACAGCTGTTTGAAACAATTACATTTTCTAAATTTATGTCTGAAGCTTTTCTACCATCTACAGTTTTATAATCAGACTTGGTTAAACCCTCAATATCAGAGTCGACTAAAAATAAAGAGATTCCTTTGTCTTCTAATTGTGTGCCTGAAGTTCGTGCAGAGATAATTATTTTATTAGCAGAAGGTCCATTCATCACAACAGATTTAAATCCATTTATTACAAAATTATCACCATCTTCTTTTGCTTCGGTAACAACATCAGATAAATTAAACCTACTTTGTGGTTCTGCATAAGCAAGCGCTAAATGCATTTCTCCATTAATAACGGAGTTAAGTACTTGATTTTTTTGTTCGTCAGTTCCATGTCTATCAAGTATTCCAGCTGACATAACTACAGTTTCAAGAAAAGGTTCGACAACGAGGCCTTTACCAAACTCTTCCATAATAAGCATTGTTTCTATACAAGATCCACCGAAGCCTCCATTTTTTTCAGAAACAGCAATGCCCAACCAACCTAATTCAGCAAATGTTTTCCAGTTATGAGTTCCGAAACCTAGATCTGAATTAGATAACTCTTGTCTTGTCTCCCAGTCATATTCTTTTTGAATAAACTGTTCAACTTGATCTTGGATCATTGTTTGTTCTTCATTAAATGTAAAATCCATAGTACTAAAGTCCTAATATTGCTTTTGATATAACGTTTCGTTGAATTTCATTACTGCCTCCATAGATGCTTACTTTTCTATAATTTAAGTAATGAGGCATAACAGGTGCAGCATAGTCAGGTCCAACCGTTTCATTTGAACCTATTTCATTTTCTAAATAAAAAGGATGAGCATAATAGGCAAGCATTTCAACAAATAATTCTGAAATTGTTTGTTGTAATTCAGTTCCTTTTATTTTAAGTATAGATGATTCGGCTCCTGGTGATCCACCTTGTGACATTGCGGCAAGAGTTCTTAGTTCAGTGAATTCTGTTGCAGTGAGTTCAATCTCTGTTTCTTCAATCTTACTTCTAAATTGAGCATCTTCAAACAAAGTCCCTTCTCCTAAAGGTATTTCAGAGGAAAGTTCTTTTAGCCTACTTAATTCTCTTTTTAAAGCAGCAATGCCAGCTATACCGCTTCTTTCATGTGCCAAAAGGAATTTAGCAATATTCCAGCCTTGACCTTCTTCGCCAATTAGGTTTTCTTTAGGTACTTCAACATTATCAAAATAGACCATATTTACTTCATGCGATCCGTCAATAGTAATAATAGGTTTAACTTCGATGCCCGGTGTTTTCATATCTATTAATAGAAAGCTTATACCTTCTTGTTTAATGGAAGTTGTTTCAGTTCTTACTAGACAGAAAATCCAATCGGCATGTTGAGCTAGGGTAGTCCACGTTTTCGAACCATTAACAATATACTTATTACCCACTAATTCAGCTTTAGTCTTCAAAGAAGCTAAATCTGAACCTGAACCGGGTTCAGAATAACCCTGACACCACCATACATCACTATTAAGTATTGAAGGAAGGTGCTTCTCTTTTTGTTCATCCGTACCAAAGCTATATATCACTGGAGCACACATACCTACACCAAATGGTATAGCGGTCGGTGTGTTTGCTTTAGCTAACTCCTCTTGCAGAATATATTTTTCCGTAACCGAAAGCTCTTTATAACCTGAAAATTCGGTTGGCCAATTGATAGCAAACCAACCTTTTTTATGAAGTATCTTTTGCCACCTTATAATCTCTTCTTTTTCTAAAGTAACCCTCTTATCTTGTTTTTCTTTGATATCCGATGGGTATTCGTTTTCAAGAAATGAGACTACCTCTTTTCTAAAAGAGAGATCTGAATCTGAAAAAGTTAAATCCATTTTAATACTACCTAAAATTAAAAAAAAATAATTATACACTTACCTATATAATTTTCATTTTTTGATTACTAAAATAAGCTAATAAACTGGTGACAAAAAAACTTAACACCCTTACAGATTTAAAAAGTCTGGGGTCAACTACGCCTAAACAAAACCTTTTAGTTACCAAAGATGCTCAATCAGCAAAGTTATTACATCAAGAATTAGAAGAACAATTTCATTGTTTGTTACTAGAAGGATCGGAATTACTTCCTTACGACTTTTTTTCTTCTTCCCCAATGATAAGAGCTAGTAGGTTAAGTTGTTTGTCAGAATTAATTAAACACAAAGAGCACAACCTTATTGTGTCTGTGCAGACTCTTATGTCTCCTTGTCCAGACATCACACACGTAATGCCTATAAATCAATTGAAGGTAGGTGATAAATTAGATCTAAACAATTTATTAGATCTTTTAACAAAAAATGGTTATTCGAGAGAAGACTTTGTCTCTGTACCAGGTGAATATGCATTAAGGGGGTCTATCTTAGATGTATTTTTAACAAGCAAAGAGAATCCTATAAGGATTGAATTTTTTGGAAATGATATAGAGACCTTGCGAATCTTTGATCCGCAAACACAAATTTCTAATAAAAAAATACTTTATATAGATCATCTACCCTCTTTCGAGTATCCAATTAATGAACAAAGTGCAAATACATTTAAAGACAATTGGAGATTGAAATTTAATGTATTCGAAGGTGATTCTGAATTATTTAACAGGGTCATGAGCAAAAGACCAGCTGAAGGTATTGAAATCTATCTCCCTCTTTTTTTTGGTCGTAAGACATCTCTCTTACCATTTATAGTTGAAATGAAGAATATATTCATTCAAGAAGGAGTTACAAAAGAAGCAAAAATCTATGAAACTTTGATAACAGAACGTTATGAAGAGTACAGGTACGATCAAAAAAGACCCCTACTGCCTCCTTCAGAATTATTCATAAAGTATGATAATTTTTTAGATTTTGTAAAAGATAAAAAGAAATATGATTTTAAGCTAAATGAAAATATAGAAAATATAAACAAAGAAAAAGAGGTAAAGGAAAGAAATGAAAAAAGCGATATAAATTTACAGAATATGCCAATTCTAGATGATTTAGTTGTTCACTTAACTCATGGCATAGGAAGATTCAAAGGGTTAAAGCAAATTGATACATTTATAGGAGTAAGTGATTGTCTAGAAATTGAATACGCCGAAAATAGTAGAGTTTATGTTCCAATCGAACATATGCATCTTGTTTCAAGATATTTTGGACCTAAAGAAAGGTCTCTAGATTTTCTGGGTTCAAAACGATGGGTAACAAGAAAAGATAAAGCATTAAAGCAAACCTTTGACACAGCAGCAGAGTTATTAGAGGTTCAAGCAAAAAGATCAAATAAAAAAGGTTTTTCTTATGAAATTCCAATTAAAGAGTATCAAGAATTTTGTTCAAAATTTCCATATCAAGAGACATTTGATCAAAAAAGAACTATAGATGAAGTGGTTGTTGATATGCAAAAACCGATTCCAATGGATAGATTGATCTGTGGAGAAGTAGGTTTTGGTAAGACAGAGGTTATCATGAGAGCTGCTTTTATTGCTGCCTTTAATCAAAAACAAACTTGCGTCCTAGTTCCTACAACACTTCTTGCTACACAACACTTTTCAAGTTTTTTAGATAGATTTGATAATACTGGTATTGAAATCAAAGTGCTTTCAAGGAATATACAAACGAAAGAAAAAGAAGATATTTTAAAAAATTTAGTAGAGGGAAATATTGATATTTTGATAGGTACTCACGCAGTTTTACAAAATTATGTAAAGTTTTTTGACTTGGGGCTTCTAGTTATAGATGAGGAACATAGATTTGGTGTTAGGCAAAAAGAAAAGATTAAATCTCTAAAAGAAGAGGTAGAGATAATAAGTTTATCAGCTACTCCTATACCAAGATCACTAAATTTTGCGCTTACTGAATTAAAAGATTTATCAATTATAGCCACCGCCCCAGATGATCGTTTACCTGTAAAAACATTTGCTTATTCTTTTAATGAAAACCTAATACATGAAGCTATACAAAGAGAAAGTTTAAGAAATGGTCAAACTTACTATCTATGCAACGATCTAAAATTAATATCTGATAGGCAACAAAGACTAAAGTCCAGATTTCCTGATTTAAGTATTGAAATAGTTCATGGGCAGTTAGATGGAAAAGAAATAGAGAAGAAAATGATTTCTTTTCATGCAAAGAAAATAGATGTACTGGTTTGTTCAACAATTATTGAAAGTGGCATTGATGTTTCAAATGCCAATACTTTGATAGTAGAAGATGCAGATAAATTAGGTTTAGCTCAATTACATCAATTGAGAGGTCGTATAGGTAGAAGTGATAAGCAGGCCTATGCCTATTTCTTAAGATCAAGAAATTTAATTAAAAGAAAAGCGGCTGATAAAAGACTAGAGGCTCTTCAGGAAACAGATTCGCTATCAGCCGGATTCTTGCTTGCTCTTAAAGATCTGGAAATAAGAGGTGCTGGCGAAATACTTGGTTCTAATCAAAGTGGAGTATTTGACTCAATAGGGTTAGATTTGTATACAAGAATGATAAAGAAAGCTACAGACTTTATTAAAAATGGGGACCTAGATTTTCATAACCTCGATGAACTACCGGAAATTAATATGAATCAAAGTTGTCTAATTCCCGAGGAATACTTACCCGATATTAATGTAAGACTCTTGATGTACAACAGAATAGCACTAGCGCAGTCGAAAGAAGATTTACAAAAAATTCAAGTAGAAATGATTAATCGTTTTGGCCTACTTCCAGATGAAATAAAGCACTTCTTTCTTCAAGCAGAGCTTAGATTGCTAAGCGAAGAAAACTCTGTAATAAAGATTAACTTTATTAAAGATAAAATTAATGTCTTTTTTAAAAATTCAGACTTAGATACATCCATCATTAGTAATGAAGATATAGAATCTAAAGTAAATATGACTAAAGATGTTATTAAGGCAATAGTTCAAAATGTTAATTAATCGAGTAATCCTATTTTTTTTGTTCTCAAACTCATTAACCGCAGTTACAACTCCTAATGATTTCATAGAAAATTTTATTAATGAAGAAGATTACGGAGAAATTTATAAAGTGGATTTTTTGATAATTGAAAACCAATTTATTGAGGAAATCGATTTAAAGGAAAAATTTGCAACATTAGAACCATTCGAATTTAGCAAGGAGCTTTTTGTTATTAAAGATCGACCCACCTTATTAGTCAAAACACCTGTTCTTAATGAAAAAGATCAAAATGATTTTATAAAATTAGAGATAGAAAGTTTAGATGAAGAGATAGCTAAGGAAGAGCCTATAACAGAAGAAGATAAAAAAAAGAAAAAGGTAAATCTTTTTGAAAGAATACCCTATGAAAAAGAACTAACAGAGATAACAAGAAAACTAAAATTAAGTAAAGACTATAGGGTTTTACATTCGATATCTTGGTATCAACCTCTAGTAGAAAAAGAAAAGTCTGTATCTTTATATGTAGAAAGTTCAATAGATGAAGTGAAGGTTTATGGTGAAATTCTAATATATAAAGATAGATACTTACACTTTGACAGTAAATTAAGATTAAGTGAAAAAACTGAGAATCAACTTGTAGAAAAGACACTGATTAACATGGTTGATTTTAATGAATCTTTAAAATTAAAAACTTTAAAAGAAGAAACAGATGTTAATGATAATTACTGGATGGAAACTATCTTTAATAATATAAAAATAAATATTAGTGATTTTTCAGATTGGGTTTTCCAGAACAATGCTGATATTGATCTGCTTGATATGAATGAAAATAAGTCATTTGAATACGAATATAAAGATTTATACGAAATAGACCAAGATACGAAGATTGAAGAGAATAAGTATCACTTTATAGATCATCCGTATTTTGGAATTGTCGTTCGGATTTCTTCTTTACGAATCAAATAAAATTAGACTTATTAGATAAGTTCTTCTCAAGCTTCTCAAGAATTTCTTTTTGCTCTCCAGAGGCTTCCGATAAAAGACTTCGCGTTTTTTCTAAACTTTTTTCAAGAGACAACCAAGGTCCTTTATCAAAGAGTCGCTGGTTTAAAAAATTTTGATACCTAGACATCATATCTGGAGATGCAAGTTCAGTGGAATGAGAGCAAATTAATCTTTCTGCTAATTCTTTATATTTTGAATCTTCAAAGCCATCTAATAATTTTGTCCTTTCTTCCCAGGGTAATGAATGAAATCTTTCCATCCACAGATCGTCTGCATCAGATGGAAAGCCTGAATAAACACTCTGTTCTATATATTTTGGTGGTGGATAATTTATTTGGTTGCTAGACAACAACTCACTGACTCTAGTTTGAAGCTTAATGTTACCTTGAATCTTTCTCGCTCTCTCTTCTAGTTGATCATAAGGGATGTCTAAAAAAGATCCTATATTAGGTATTTGATTCGCAGGCATAACTGGCATGCTTTTATTTATCCTAACTTTTCTTATTGCAGTTCCGCTATTTCCAATTTGTTCTAATAATTCTGAATCAGTCAAATCATTTAACTGGTCGGGATCAAAGTATAAATCTGCCACCGCAACTTCATTATTCATTTTAGGATTTTGTCCACAAAAGGTAACTGGGTATGTAAATCTTTTTCTTCTGACGACTTCCCCTATCATTGCAAAAGGTTCAGATTGCAACAATTCCAAATTTCCGTTCTTACTTGCACCTTTTAAGGAAGCTTTCCATACCGGTTCAGCTTTTTGAATAATTAGTTTACTCAGTTCTAACATTTGAACACAATCTGCTAAAGCATCATGTGCATTAACTATTTCTACAGAATTTGCCTCTGACCAATCCGTAAGCTTCATGCTAATTTCATTCTCCTCAAAAGAAGGAAGTTTGAGGCTATCAGGAAAAAAGTTTGCTATCAGTTGCAGCGTGCTCATCATATCCAATCTAGACGCTCCTAAAGTATTGGTTATGTATAAGGGCAAAAGATTCCAATAGAACTGTCTTCTAAAAAGCTCTTCATCAAATCTGTGTCCATTATAAGTTATATAGACAGCATTTCTTTTCTTAGACCAATCTAGCCAAGTATTTCGAAGCAGTTTCATCATCTCATAGTGAGACATTGCATCTTCTTCTAAGCATTCGGTTTTTTTATGGACCAAGAAAGCATCAGGTGAAGGCACCACCCAAGGTAAGAGCTTACTGCCTATATCTTGTGAGTTTTCTTGGTTTAAAGATTCATCAGTTAGTATAGAACCAACTTGAATAATCTGGGAGAAATTGATATCTAAACCGGTTGTTTCAGTATCAGTGAATATGTAACAAGAATCTGCGTTTAATTGAGACATCAAAGATTATTTTAATCTGTGTATGCGACAGTTAATGTCGTTATTTATAAATAAATTATTTGTAATAAGCATTCTCACGATAAGAGTGATCAGTTACGTCCATAACTCCTTTTAATCCTTCTACTTGCTCGAGTAATGTTTTCTCAACACCATCTTTAAGAGTCAAGTCAACCATACCGCAACCTTGGCAGCCACCACCAAATTGCAGAACGGCAGTTTCTTGTTCTAACACTTCAACTAATGACACCTCTCCTCCATGAGAAGCTAAGCTGGGATTTATCTCAGAATAAAGCACGTAATTAATTTTTTCTTCTATAGAGGCGTTCTCGTTTAGTTGAGGAAGTTTTGCGTTCGGAGCTTTAATAGTTAATGTCCCTCCAAATTTATCTGGAGAATAGTCAACTATTGCATCTTTAACAAACTCAAGAGACTGGTTCTCTATATACAAAGAAAAACTAAGCTCTTCGATAAGTAAGTAATCATCAAAGTTTTCATCCTCTTTCGCATAAGCAATACAAGTTTCAGCTCTTGGAGTTCCTGGTTCACTTACAAAGATTTTAATACCTGCAGTATCTTTGTCTTGTGAGCCTAATAGTTCATCAAGGTATTTTTCTGCTGATTCAGTGATAGTTAGATGTTCCATATCTCTATTCTAACAAATTTATGATTAATTTATTTTTAAGTTTTCCTGTAATATAAAGAGTTCATTAAAACTAAATGATTTTGAAAATTTCATCTGAAAATTACGACAAACAACTTCAAGTAAAAAAAGAAATTTTTAACTCTTATTTTAATAAAGTAACTACCAAAGATATTTTTCCTTCTAGTCATCATTCTTTCAGGCATAGATGCGAATTTGGTGTTTTAAGCTCTGATCAAGGGATCAAATATTCAATGATTAAAGATAACAAACGTGTAGAAATAGATACATACCCTATATGTTCAGAATCTATACAAGAGTTAATGAAAGAATTGTTGAAAATAGTTAATCAAGAAGAAATCCTGTGCAGAAAACTCTTTCAAATTGAATTCCAGAGCTCTAGATCTAAGGAAGTAATGGTTTCTTTAATCTATCATAAAAAATTAGAATCAGATTGGATTGAGAAGGCAACTTTAATTAAAGACATTCTTAAGTGTTCAGTTATAGGAAGAAGCAAAAAACAAAAATTAATAATTGGCCAAGATTATGTAACAGAAGAGTACAAATCTATTAATCAGAATTTCAAGTTAAATTTATATGAACAATGTTTTAGTCAGACAAATCCTGATGTGTGCGATCAGATTATTAGCTGGGTGGAAGGGATTGGAAAAAAGAATTCTGATATCCTCGAACTTCATTGTGGATTAGGTACCTTTACGATCCCTCTTAGTAGATTGTTTAACAACGTAATAGCAACTGAAAATAGTCGTCCTAGTCTTTCAGCTCTTGAGAAAAATATAGATTTAAATAAATGTAAGAATATTAAAAACGCTAGATTATCAGGTAAAGAAACTCTTGAAGCGTACGAAGAAAAAAGAGTATTCAAAAGGTTAATAAATAAAAAAATTGATTTAAAAGCATACAAGATAGACTCAATCTTTGTAGATCCACCTAGAGAAGGAATTGATCAAGATACTATCTCGAAAATAATTCATTTCGATGAAATCATTTATATTTCCTGTGGTTTTGAATCTTTAAAAAGAGATATAGATATACTAAAGAAGACACATGAAATAAAGAAAGTTGCGATGTTTGATCAATTTCCGTATACCGATCACATCGAATCTGGAGTCATCTTAAAAAAGATAACACCTATAAATTAAAAAAATTTATAGTTTCGATTCAAGTTCAGGAAGAGCATCAAATAAATCAGCAACTAAACCGTAATCTGCTACTTGAAAGATAGGGGCCTCTTCGTCTTTATTAATAGCTACAATTACCTTGCTGTCCTTCATTCCAGCTAGATGCTGAATCGCACCTGAAATTCCTACAGCGATATATAGATCTGGAGCTACGATTTTTCCAGTTTGTCCTACTTGCATATCATTAGGAACGAATCCAGAGTCAACGGCAGCTCTAGAAGCACCAATTGCTGCTCCAAGCTTATCTGCTATTCCATTGAGTAAACTAAAATTATCACCATTTTGCATACCCCTTCCACCTGATATAACTACATCAGCAGCTGTTAGTTCAGGTCTATCGGACTCTGCTATCTCTTCTTTAACAAAAGAAGAGACTCCAAGATTAGTATCATTTTGAAGTTCCTCAACACTTGCACTTCCTCCTGTAGATTCACAAGCATCAAAGCCTGTGGTCCTAACTGTTATAACTTTTATAGAATCATTACTTTTCACAGTTGCAATACAGTTTCCTGCATAGATTGGTCTTTCAAAAGTATCTTCAGAAGTCACTGCACTTATGTCAGATATCTGTGAAGAGTCAAGAAGAGCAGCTGCCCTTGGCATGAAATTTTTACCATTAGTTGTGGCAGGAGCTAATATATGTGAGTAATTAGAACCTAATTCAGCTACTAGACTTCCTAAGTTCTCTGCTAAAGCATTTGTGTAACTTTCCTTATTGGCTAACAAGACTTTTGAAATGCAAGGTATTTGCTGGGCCACCTCCACAACTGAACTACAATCACTTCCTGCTACAAGTAAATCAATATCACTACCAATTTCTGTAGCAGCGGTTAATGTGTTTAAAGTGGATGTTTTTAGTTCTGTATTATCATGCTCTGCTATTACTAATATACTCATGAGATCACCTTTGCTTCATTTTTTAATTTATCAACTAATTGATCGATATTTTCAACTAATATTCCAGCTGCCCTTTCAGGTGGCGGACTAACTTTTAAAGTTTCCGTTCTTGGCTTTATATCTACACCTAGCTCTTCACAAGAAAGCGTTTCTAAAGGCTTCTTTTTAGCTTTCATAATATTGGGAAGAGAAGCGTATCTGGGTTCATTTAACCTTAAATCTGTTGTAATAATGGCTGGTAGATTCAAAGAGACAGTTTGTAAGCCGCCATCAATTTCTCTAGTGACTTCAACTTTATTATCTTGAATAGCAACTTCTGAAGCAAATGTTCCTTGAGCATAGCCAAGCAGAGCTGCAAGCATTTGGCCTGTTTGGTTTGAATCACCGTCTATGGCTTGTTTACCTAAAATAATAATTTCTGGACTCTCTTTTTCTACAATAGCTTTAAGCGCTTTAGCCACTCCCAATGGTTCTGGGCTTTCGTTAGTTTCAATTAAAATTGCCCTATCTGCTCCTAAAGCTAAACAAGTTCTCAATTGTTCTTGGGATGCAGAATCACCAACAGACACTGCTACAACTTCTTCCGCATCACCCGACTCTTTAAGTCTTACAGCCTCTTCTATAGCTATCTCACAAAAAGGGTTGATTGCCATTTTTGCATTACTTAAATCGGGGCCACTTTCGTCAGCTTTAGCCCTTACTTTAACGTTGTAATCAACTACTCTTTTTACTGGAACTAGAATCTTCATACTATTTTCCTTATGTGGTAAAATTCAAAGTGCGTATTCTATAACTGCTGCCCCACTCAACACAAATAAATATTACTAACAATGGAAAACACTGAAAGAGAATCGATGGAGTATGATGTAGTCATAGTGGGGGCTGGTCCAGCAGGTCTATCAACCGCTATAAAACTTAAACAATTATGTAATGAGAGATCTCAAGATATCGCTATATGTGTCGTAGAAAAAGGATCTGAAGTAGGAGCTCATATACTTTCAGGAAATGTCTTTGATCCAAAAGCACTAAATGAGCTTATACCGGATTGGAAAGAGTTAGGTGCGCCGCTGAATACTCCAGTTAAAAAGGATTCTGTAAGATATTTACTCAATGATTCTTCATCTTTTTCAATACCAACGTTATTTGCTACTACGTTCAAGAATCACGGAAACTACATAATGAGTCTAGGTAATTTTTGTAGATGGTTAGGAGAGTACGCTGAAGGCCTAGAAATAGATATTTTTCCTGGATTCACTGCTTCTGAGATAATTTATGATGATGATGAAAATGTAATAGGAGTAGCAACTGGAGATATGGGAGTTGATGTATCTGGTGAAAAGAAGCAAAGCTTTGAACCTGGGATTAACCTTTTAGCAAAATACACCGTCTTGTCAGAAGGTTGTAGAGGTCATTTAGGAAAGCAAATAATAAATAAATTTAATCTGGATCAAGATAGTGATCCTCAACACTATGGAATTGGCTTTAAAGAGGTTTGGGATATTAGTCCTGAACTCCATGAAGAAGGTCTTGTAATTCATACAATGGGATGGCCTGCAGCAAAAGGTGTTTTATCTGGTTCATATTTCTATCATGGTGAAAATAATCAAGCCTTTTTAGGTTACATAGTGCCTTTAGATTACGACAATCCACACATTAGTCCTTTTGATGAATTCCAACAATGGAAGCACCAAGCTTCAATACAGAAGTACTTAAAAGACGGCACGAGGACGGCCTACGGAGCCAGAGCTTTAATAAAGGGTGGTTACCAATCTATTCCAAAAATGCATTTTCCAGGAGGCTTGCTTGTTGGAGATGATGCAGGAACTATGAACTTTCCAAGAATTAAAGGAACGCATACAGCAATGAAGTCTGGAATGATTGGAGCTGAAAGTGTATATGAAGAAATCTTCAAAGATGAACCCACTAAAGATCTTGCTAACTATAAAAACAATCTAAAATCATCTTGGTTAGAAACTGAACTTCATAAAGCAAGAAACTTTTTGCCATTTATTCATAAATTTGGAACCCTATTAGGAGTAGCGCTTGCTGGAATGGATCAGCTTATTTTCAGAGGTAAATTACCCTTTACTCTGCATCATGATGTACCTGATCACGCTTGTCTTAAAGAAGCAAATCAGATGCCTAAGATAGAATATCCAAAACCAGATGGAGTTATTAGCTTTGACAAATTATCTTCTGTTTTTTTATCCAACACTAATCATGAAGAGGATCAACCCTGTCATCTAGTCTTAAAAGATCCCTCTATCCCTCTAGATATAAATCTACCCAAATATGATGAGCCAGCACAACGATACTGCCCTGCAGGTGTTTATGAAATAGTTGAAAAAGATGGCGAAAAATCGTTTCAAATTAACGCTCAAAATTGTGTTCACTGCAAGACATGTGACATAAAAGATCCATCTCAAAATATAAATTGGGTTACTCCAGAAGGTGCAGGTGGTCCGAACTACCCAAATATGTAATATAATCAATAACTTATAGAACAAAAAAAAGGTAAAAAAAAAGTTAAAAAAAAGTTAAAAAAAGTGTTGACCGATTAGAAAAAAAGAGTATTATTACCTTACTTAGTTATCCGATCCGGAAACAACTCGAGACGGGAGAAGGAAGAGATAAAAAAGTTAGAGAACGGAAGGTGAAAGCTCTAATAAAGAAAGGTACCAAAAAAATTTATTAGACCACCAAGATCAAAAGAGAAATTGATCAAGGAGCTAGAAGAAAAAACTCAACTCTAGACACTTTCGAACTCGAACTAAACAGAGCTTAGGCTCTGTTTTTTTATGCCCCTAATATAATTTGAAGAATAAATCCTGGCTTGTAACACCAAAGTTACCTCCCTTCTCTTCTCCTAAATCTATCAATTTGTAGTAAACATTTCTGGATATTAAAGCTTCAAGGTTTTTTCTCACCAACACATATGGCGATGGCTCCAAAGTATCTTTGTCGACTTCAACCCTTAAAGGATGTTTTGAGTTTAAGCTAAATGTCTCTTGAGTATTTGTTTTAAAATTAATAATCTGATTTGGGCCTAGATTTAAAATTTCAAAATCAATAATTACAAAAGGTTTATCTTCTACATGAATACGTATTTTTTCAATTGGTGTTACTAAGTAATAGAAACCATCAGAATCCAAACGTAAGACTCTACTGAATAAATTTACCATCCTTTCTCTACCTATGGGAGAGTTCATAAAAAACCATCTTCCCGATCTATCGATTTGCATTTCAACGTTTTCGCATAATGGCGGATCCCATTTATGCACTGGCGGGAATGTGTCTTCGTCTAACTTTGATAATTCAGAAAATATTG
>CEVL01183800.1_pt1 | contig 21270 bp, 18 predicted proteins | sample 427051 | NCBI WGS metagenome assembly CEVL01 (sample SAMEA2623673, study PRJEB7988) | marine metagenome | biome: marine biome (ENVO:00000447); feature: surface water layer (ENVO:00002042); material: "saline water (ENVO:00002010), including plankton (ENVO:xxxxxxxx)" | depth 5 m
TGTCTCGCGATGGGGAGGTCCGTATAATCTCCATAGCCACACCTTCAAGCGCGAGAGCCATGAGGCGCGGGTGTGCAAGATACTAGGTATGACTTCCAGCCAATGAGAGTAGATCATGGTGACGAGGTGAACATACTAGTAGGATGCTCAGGGGAGTTGCTTAGAATAGATGCAAACGGCACTCCAATGCATGAGTCCGTCACACCATTCCCGGCTAATATCTCAGACGGGGTGGTTATTGGCGAATCATGGATTGGAACTTGGGTTGACCCTGAGTTGAGAGAGGCCAGAATGGCTGCTTTGCCATTAGTAGGAAACTGGGAAGACGGCGCGGGCAGGCGACAATTGAGAGAGTGTTCCAATTCTGAGATATTGATGCCTGCATCATCAATCTGGTCTAGGCGTCTCGATGCCGAGCCCATGGCGCTCACACTTGTTTCAAATGGCGTGATTTTTGCGACCCTGAATAGGGGAATATACATGATCGATGAAGAAGCACGGGAGCTTTGGAGGACCTCCTATCCTCAGTGGCCCAGTCTAACGAAATTCCAATACTCTGACACCCTAGTATCGTGTACCGAGTTTGATGATAGAATAGCAGTCTGGTCTAGATCTGGGGCTGTGACTATTCTTGATGCAAAAGATGGATCTTTCATTTCCAACCAAATCGTTTCACTGACTGGCCCATTAGCAGGGGTCGAATATAGTAAAGATGGAGGTTGGTTTCTAATTCTGGAGAATGGTGGAATTTGTCTATTGAGTGATTTGCAGGATACGCCTCAACTGGTAGATACGCCCGGCCCGGTCTTCGATGCACGATTTTCTATTGAGGGGTGGAAGTGGACAGGTTGGAGGCATGATGGCCACAATACCGGGCAGAAATCAGAGACAGTCAATAGACAAGATATCGGAATCGCACTGTTAGGAGAGAATGTAGTCACAAATGATGGAAGATTGGATACTTTCAGAGTCTAATTACTTATCTTAACTGTGTAACCACACTTTCCACATGACTTTCGATCTTTGTGGACAGCAAGGAAAACACCTGGTCCACAGCCTTCCTCAGGGCAGAACTCTCCGTTTCGTTTCAATTCGCCGCCCTCCACGGAGTACTTTGAGTGTTTAGCGTTAGGGTTTGGACCATCTCCCATCACTCATCACCTCCCTCAGATTCTTCCTCTTCAGGAGTTTCTTCTGCGGGCTCTTCCTCGGCAGGTTCGGGCTCAGAAGTTTTGGACTCTGTAGACTCGCTCTCTGAGGCGTGTCTGGCCTTGACATATTCGGGTTCGAGTTTAGCAGACTCTGCCGAACCATAGACGAGTGCCATGCCTGTAGTCTGAGCCATTCCAAATCTTGTGTTTACATCCTTGACGAAAACGAGATCTTCCTTGGCTCCAGGTTCTGCCCTAGCAGCAGCGGCCCTAATGTCGGAACGAGAGGGAGTAGGAGAGTTATCATGATTCCAGATGAAGTGGAGTTCGACTCTGTCCAATAGTGGATTCTCTATTCTTTCTGTGACTTCCATCTAGAAACCTCCTCTAACGGATGTTGACCTTAAGAGCATAATTGCCGGGATCTGAGACATTCAATCTCTTAGCGACCTCTGAGCGATCAGGGTCGAGTATTACAACAAAACCCTGCCAATCCGTGGTCACGGGAGCCCCGGGACATTGCATGCATTGAGGAGGGTCATTTTTCTTCTCCGGATCTGGGAGAATCCTATTGCACTCTCCGCATGCAAAGGGCTGCTTGGCCATCTCAATCTTCCTCCTCACCAAGCCAGTCGAATGCTCCTAGGCCTTCCATCTTGCAGTTCAGGCCAATCTTAGAGGATCTTGGATCGTTCTGATTAATCGACTTAGATACAATCCTAGATCGAACCGGTGAACCTTCCTCAAGGTGCTTACCGCTCTGTGTGCCCTCAATTCTCTTACTTTGGGCTCCAAGATGAACTTGCACGGGTTCGTCGAGAATTTGTGACTTGTGTAGTAGAGCCTCTACGGGGCCAATCCTGACGAATGCACCATACTCCGATATTTCCGAAACTGCTCCGTCAATAACCTCGTTATTCTCCATGGTGAAGATTAGTGCCTTAAATCGAACATTTTGGTAAATCGCACCATCGCCATGGATGATCTTGCCCCTTCCTACTGCCTCGTGGTCGAAGGTCAGAAGAGTGTAATCTTCGTTCTCATCAAAACGCCCCTCAAAGGCGTCGTGAGCTAGTTCATCGATGTGCTCTTCCAGCTTTCTTCCTGCACGAATATACTCTGCAGGAATGCGTATAGTGTCCTCTCTTGTTATGAGGCTGTACATGTTTTCAGGCTCCTAAGAAACTCGGCCAAAGTACAGCCGAAGGAAGGGAGTTTGCCTCCCGTCCCTCATCGGCAGTGCCTCTGGAGGAGAGTTCCTTGTGTCCCGGCGACCAACCCGTCCTGTATAAGCGCAACGGATGGAATGTTCCATTCGGCTAAGCCCCGAGTGCTTTCAGACCGTAGGTCTGAGTGAGGGTATAGGGCGAATGTTCAAGTGGATTCGAAATGCCATCTCCTAATCTGATGACATCGTGCCCACCTGTGTCCCGAACCTCAAAGCTCCGTCAAGCGGCTTTAGGAGTGGCCTTGTTGCTAGCAATGTCATGGGCACCTGCTCTATCATTTGATGGCATTGGGCCTAAATCCGAAACTGGAGATGGCACTCAAGAAGCATGGGTAGATGGAGGGCAACCCTGGCCGCAAGCAGGTAGAACTTCGGACAGACTGGCGGCTGTTCCAAACCATGGTCCCGAAGGAGGTGCGGGAGATGATTCTCCACAAAATGCTGTAGAACTCAAATCAATTGTTGAGCCTGCTATAAATTGGGTCTATGGGTCGTACACAATTGGGACCGATGCGCTTTCTACTCCTATTGCAGATTTTTCCGCCTCAGTGGATGTTGGAGAGGGGGCGTCGCAGCGCTGTGCTGGAGATTCCCTATTCACCATCCTGGTCCAGAAGGGTTCTTCGTCTGATCCAACATATCTGAGAATTGTTGAGGGAGAAGATGCTGAGTTGGCTTGGGAAGCTGACTTGGGGCAAACCGAGTATGTGAAAGCGGCCCCTATGGTTGTCGATATCGATGGGGATGGAATGCAAGAAGTAATTGTCGTATACGACGATTCTGCTGGTGATTTGAGAATTGATGCATGGTCCCCTAGGCTGAGTTGTTCAGTAACTGGTTGGACTGCTTCAAGTGATTCCAGCGAATTGATGTGGAGTTGGATAGACACAGGTCTGTTCATTAGTAGTCCGGATGGACCTTACACATCATCGACTCTAGGAGGTCATAAGCCAACAACTCAGCCGTTGCTAGCAGATCTTGACTTCGATGGAGATGCTGAACTAGTCATCGCCGCGATTGAGGATACCTCGGAAAAAAGTCCTCAAGTAATTGCATTAGGAATGTCTGACACAGGAGCTACTCTTCTCTGGGATAACACTCTTGACAAGGGGACACATCCATCTGACCCTGCTTTTGCTCGGACTGACGACAATACTGGATTTGTCCTTCTAACCACGATTCAGGATAGTACAGGCTCGATGTGGGTCTGGAAACTTGATCATGATGACGGTGAAGACAATTGGGGAGGATATTCCTTAGGTCCAGGAGAAAGCAATAGCGACTCGGCCCCACATGTCAGACTACCTGGACCAATTATTGCAAATCTAGATGGGCAGAACGATCCGGAAATGATTCTGACCATACCTACTGACTCGGATGGTCAAAGCTCGGTCGATGGTGCGGAATTCATCGGTATGGAGATTGGTAGTGCTGCTGAAATTTGGTCTTTTGAGGCATCGAATGGATTTGCTGATGCTCCTCCGACAGCCATAGATACAGATGGAGATGGGCAGCATGACAGAGTCTGTTGGGTTACATGGTCCGAAGAGAACATTCTGACTAGGCATGGTCATGCGGGCTGTCACGACCTAGGTACAAATCCAAGTCAGGCTTGGGTAAAGAGCCTAGAAAGAGAGGGGGGCAATACGAATGATGAGATTGCACTCTCTCCTGCCGCTTGGATGGATATCGATGGCAGTGGAGAGCCTGAGTTATTGGTTGCCTTCGGCCGCAAGGTCTGGGCCTATGATGGCGAAGACGGAACAGTAGCCGATATTTGGGGCGGCTCAATTACAGTCTCACACAGAACTTGGGCCGCGCCATCTTTTGCCGACATAGATGGAGATGCTACTCTAGATATGGTCATTGGAGATACTGTCATTTCACATGCTGTCGCGGATATCAGGCCCCTGCTAGATTCGCGTGGAATAGATTTCAGCCCGAGCGAGCCTGATCCCGGAGAGCAGGTCACGGTTACTGCCTGGTTCGAGAACGCCGGTACTTCCGATACTGATGATCAGACAGAAGCTAAATTGTATGCTAATGGAGAATTGATTGGTGTTTACGAGGCAGGAGTAATGGGGCCGGTTGACCCTACCGGGGACGGAAGCATTGAGTCATTCAGTACATACTGGAGTGGCCCCCTAGGTGAGCATGAGTTTGAGTTAATTCTTGATCCCGGTTCAAATGTAACTCAATCTAGAAGAGATAACGATGCTCAGACAGTGTCTTTGACTATCGTACCTACATATAATGCCAGTTTTGAGATTCCTAGCGAGCCTGTCAGAGTAGACCCGGGCTCATCTACAATTACTCTTCCAACTGTTCGTTCAACGGGCAGACTAGCAGGAGCTTGGAGTCTAAGCGTAGATGGCAGTGGCTTACCCGAAGGTTGGAGTTGGCAAGATGAAACAAGTGGAGGCACAAGTGGAATCGAGATCGGTGTTGATCAGACATGGAGCCCTACATTGAGAGTCATAGCACCTGCGGATGCTCTAGGCTCTGACAATGGCCATCTTGGGTTGACTTTGACTCTGGACTCAGATCCGCAGAACTACAGTGCCTACGCTACATTGCCAGTCGAAGCGAATCGCACAAGGGGGTTATCTCTCAGAGGCCCAGATGGAACTGCGTCCAGTTCCGGATACGGGCTAATTGGTGACGAAGCAGATGCTTGGATATTAGTGCACAACCTAGGCAATGCAGATGAAACTCCGATAATCCAAGTAGGCGGAACTAGTTGGGGAGATACTGATGGAGATGGCCAAACGGACAATGTAGTGAGTTTGTACGACTTGGAAGGTAACTCATTACCTGCCCTCAGTTTAGCTGCAGGAGAGGTGAAACTAGTTACTGCAAGATTGAATGTTCCTTCTAATGTTGAACTTGGTGACTCTGTAAGTACACAGATGACCATGTGCGTAGGAAGTGGGGATGAAGAAGAGTGCTCTGCCATTTCTCTATCTTTTGAGGCATCGGGAGTAGTGGCTGATGTCCATCGGCGAAGTGTACCTACGAGTGGCTTACAATGGGAAGTCATGGCGGAAATGCCGTCCGACTCCGGGCAGTTGACTTGGTCTTTATCCGACTCAGGAATGGCGATAGAGGGTTGGGCTTGGAATGCTTCAGGCGGCCTTACTATTCAAGGTGATTCTATTGTTATGTCAGGAGCTTCTGGTAGTCTTGTTTCGGGTTACTTGCACCTAGATTTGCCAGCTAACTCTCCTCCTGCATTCCATTCCTTCAGCGACACTAGTTCCGAGTCAGATAGTCATGTGCTACGAATGTCTTTGGAAGTTCTCCAGATACATCGTGCATCCATACTCATTACCTCTCCGACAGAACAACCGCACACGGTGGATGTCGAACAAGACACTCTTGTTATAATTCGGCTGGAAAATCCTGGCAATGGTGCAGACACATTCCAGTTGAGTCATGAAGTAGTAATTGATGAGAATATCACAGAAGATCCTGGAGTGACGGTGTCTTTCTCAAATCAACTAGTTACACTTGGTGCTGGCAGTCTAACCAGTATCCCAGTGATGGTCACATTGCCAGAAACAACTCCGGCAGGACATCCAGTAGAGATTTCCATCATCATGACTTCTCAGGGTGATTTGGAAGTGAGTGATTCAGATACTGTTCGACTACAGGCGAGGCAAGATCATAGATGGGTGCTGGAGGCAATGACGGACGGCATTCCGATAAATGAGGGAGGACATTATACAGTTGAGCCCGGGTCTATTTTCTCAATTGAGATTGTAGCCACAAACGAAGGAAATCTTGTAGATGATTTGAATTTACAAGCCAGCTACAATCTGAATCTGATTGGAGATGATGATTCATCGGGATGGGCAATTGAGGGCAGTTCCGTAGAGGGAGTGGGTGTCAATGAATCTGCCTCATTGAGAGCAAATGCGACTATTCCTTCTGATTCTTGGAATGGCTCAGTAATGCATGTATTATTATCTGCTCAGGCTCAAGGAGAAGAAATGGGCAGTTTCAGTTTCAACCTAGAAGTTAGTAGAGTCCCGGGCTGGGCTGTGTATGCCGATGAGGCTAATCTAGAGGTTGATCCTTCTGGCTCTCAAGTTGAGTTAACTGTGGTCCAGATGGGGAATTCCGACTCTAGGCCATATCCGACTATTTGGGTTAGTGGCGAGAATGGATGGATTGTAGAACAGACAGAGGAGTTGCCTGTACTGACCCCAGGAGAGACTGCTCCTCTAATCCTTAACATTACACCTCCTGAAACTGCCCAGCATGGAAGAGCTGTGGAGTTAAACATCAGATTGAGAGATGGTGACGGGAGCGGTGAAACAGAGATTACATTGCCCCTCAGGGTGGCGATAATCAGGAACTTCACAATGATCGATTATGGAGATTGGGTCGTTTCGGAATCTGGAGGTTTTCCTCTGGTTGAGCTCCGCAATCACGGCAATGCTCCAACTACAATCTCTCTCCGAGTGCTGAGTCTCCCTCTTGGATGGACAGTAACAGGTCAATTTGAGGTCGTTCTGGGGGTCGGAGAAGTAAGAGGAGTTCCCCTCGAAGTCATTCCCGTAGAAGACTGGGATGGCAGTCTCCATACGATTAGGATCCTTGCTGATGACGAAGGAGAAACCAATAGAGAAGTCGCTCTTGATACATCGAAACAGACTCATGCATGGTCTTCAACTCCCGTCATTGTAGGCATGAGTGGTGATGAAATGGTCATCGATATCTATGGGACGGACTCATCTACAACGGTAATCGATTCCTTCTCTGGAGTTCTGGACTCGTTACCAGATGGTGGCTGGGCTTTACCTATTGTATCTTCAGGAGAAGGTACAATCACTGTTGGTTCCGAGACTTTGTTTTACCTTGCACATTCATCGCAGCCACCATCTAGGTTTGCTTCTTGCAGTATATCTGGATCCGTAGAAGATGCTATTGCTCAATGCACCATTCAAAATGGAACCGATGGATTCCATTACACCATGATGCTGATTGACGATGAGGGTAAAATGCTTGACTCAAGTTCGGGATTTGTCTCCGAGAATAATTCACTCGGGCCAATAAACCTGAGTTCAGAAGGATGGTCTCCTGAACCCGGGGTCAGGGATCTAACTGTGCGACTAATCGACGGTAGAGGAGTACTTACCTCTCAAATCTCTAAGTCATTTGAGATCAGAAGGACTGACTGGAATGTTGGCATCAACAAGGTCGAGTTGGAAGGAGAGGGAGATACTCAAAGAATCAGGGTTTCTTGGGAGCGTAGTGAGAATGTCAAGGAATTACTATCTCAATATGATGCCGATTGTAGTCTGACACTTGATGTCGGAGAATATAGTATGTCACACAGCGTTGATCTTAGTGCCTTATTCGCCGTGGCCTTTGAGATTAGTCGCCCAAGTGAGGCACAAGATGGCGATGAATTAGTAGTTACAATGGGTTGTTCATTTCCATGGGATATTGATTCAGATTCCGGTGACAATGAGGGAAGAGTAATCCTTTCGGGTGGTGCAGTCGAGCCTTCCAGATATCCCGATCTAGGGACTTCTATGGCTGCTGCGGCCCTAGTAATCGGAGTTAGTGTCGCCTTAGCATGGATAATCAGAAACAATCGAGAGGGCAGGCAATTGATGGAGATGGCAATGAGCGCTGCAGAGGAAAAGATGCTTGCCAAAGATGCCCGGACGGACACAGTTGAGGAGGAAATGGTCGTGTCTGAAACTATTGTAAAAGAGTCGGAGATAGAAGAGTCGGTACCTGATACTAAGTCAGAACCAGAGGATGAATTTGAGGCGAGATTGCGTCGACTAATGAGGGATTGATTACAACTTCAACCGTTTGGAGTGAAGTTCGCGATAAACAGGCATGGCCTCATCTAGAATTGACTCAAGCAAAGGACTTAGTTCTCCAGTTCTAGCCTTATAGGGCGAGAAACCGGAAGAAGACCAAACTGATTCGTACCAGTATTCGCCCCAAATTCCATCACATTCTCTGGGACCTGGTTCCCATTCTAGCATCGACTCAGAGAATGGGATATTCAACTCACGACAAAGCATTTCAAGCATTTCTCCGGGATTCTCTAGAATGTCTCTTGAATCCAGAATAGGTGGTCTGGATTCGTTCTTGATTACTTGTTCATACAGCATAATTTGTTGAGGTAGCCCAGTGGCCCACAGAGAAACTTCGCTCGTTATTTTTGACAAGGAAAGTAGGACTTCCCTAGGATTACGAATCAAAAAACAGTTGGTTAAATTTCGAATCCAGTCTATTTCGAATCCGGGCGAAATGTGATGGCACATATGCTTTTGATACCAGATTGAGAAATCTTCCGGAATATTTCCAGACAGATGCTGCGCTATTTTGAGATAATCTGTCTCATATGCCCCAATCACTTTCTGAGCGCTAGGATGATTAGTTCCTGTATATTGAAGGAAATGTGCATAGAACGGTTCGTCAATTGCACAGCAATCGGCCCTGTTCTCAAATGAGTACATCATGGCTGTTGAGATATTTCTAGGCCCCGACCACATCGCTATTTTGCAACCATCAGCCAACGCTCTCACTCCTTACCAAGTCAATGTACAGATTTTGCAATCTCTCACATAGTGGTCCGCGGATACCGCCTCCAACCGCCTTACCATCGAATGATACTACAGGAGTGAGGCCGGCGAAAGTCCCGGTCACGAAAGCTTCGTCGGCAGATCTGACATCGCTGAGTGAAAAATCCCTCTCAAATGCAGGGATGTCATTTTTCTTGCATAGATCAAGCACCTTCCTACGTGTAATCCCATCAAGGCAAAACTCTCCTGTAGATGTCCAAACCTCGCCACCTCTAACGATGAAGAAATGTGTGGAGTTGCAAGTAGAAACATTACCATTTGGATCGAGCATTAAGCCCTCATCTCCTCCTAGCTCTGCTGCTTCTATACATGCGGCAATACAATTGTGTTTGGAGAGGCTGTTTATTCTAGGGTCCTGTATGTTCTGTCCGCCCCTAATTGTACTGACAGATACTAGGTTGATGCCATCTCTTGCTCTATCCACATTGGCCTTCTTGTACTCTGGGATGATTACAATAGTAGGGGAGCTCGATATTACCCAGGGCGCTTGATATGGAGTTGGTTTGAGTCCGCGGCTGACAATCAATCGAACATGGACATCGTCAAACATCTCATTGGCATCAACGACTCTATGAATCTCGGATAGCATTTCTTCTCTAGATTTCCCAATATCCATTGAAATTGTATCTGCGCCATGATAAAGTCGTTGAATATGCTCATCGATGAAAACTAGGTTCCCTTTATGCAGTCTGAAAGATTCCCAAACGCCGTCTCCTAGAAGAAAACCTGCATCGAACACAGAAACTTTGGCTTCACTCCTAGGAAGCAAGTTTCCATTGACCGAAATTATCACTTCTGAGTTACGAGGATCGTCCTCATACTCGTGAGTGCCCATCGCCTACCTCAGAAATCGTTGCCAGTAAGACGTTCATACATCGAGGCGTACAGTCGTGCTGTCTTGTCAATCATCTCCTGAGGAAGAGCGGGGATTGGTGGCTCATCTAGTCCCTTGTCTCTCGCGTCATACAGTGCCTCATGGTGTCCAATGCCGATATAGTGCTCCCTAACAAACTCCTTTGAGAGAGATTCGATTCTCCCCTGGGCATAGGTTTCTGCATCCCACCATCTGTCTTCATCAAGGGTCCCGAATGAGTCGACAAGGACAGGTTTTCTTCCCGGCCCCAAAGCGAACTCCTTCTTTCCGTCGACATGAATTAATCCACGCTTACCTGCTTCTCTTTCGATAATCGCATCTATCTTGAGAACCGCTTCGAGAATGAGGTCAAATTCCTCCTCGGTAAGATTGGATATTTGTAGGGCCTCCTCTCTGTCCAATAGGCGATCAAAGGCTTCGAACTTGGTTGAAACTTCAAGATATGGTTGTGGTAGCTTGCAGTTTTCCTCTAGAATAGTTCCAGGTTCAAATCCAAACTCCTCTGGTCCAACCTCTCCCTTAGCATAGCGGCGCCAACCAGAACCGGCTAGATGGTGTCGACAAATTACCTCTAGAGGCACGAAAACATTCTCCATATCCCTAGGAATGGCCCCGGGCTCCTTGATGACCTCAAATCGCTTAGCAAGGCACCTATCAGGAGCGTTCATCTCGATTAGATGGGTATCGCAGATTCCTTCCTTGGTGATTAAATCGAACCAATGACAGGTAGTTCTGTTCAGACTCTCTCCCTTACGAGGAATTAGTGAAGGAATGATTTGATCGTAAACAGAAATCTGATCAGTATATCTGAACTCAAGCACATTCGGATCATCTGTGCTCCAGACTTGCTTGACCTTGCCGCTGTATAGTAACTCACCCATAACAGAGTTGAGTGGTAGAATGATGATGAACATTCCTGATGTACATTCAGCTCAGTCTCTTCTTAGCGATTGGTAAATGATGAATACAGCAAGAAGTGAAATTAGAATCCAGCGTCTGTCGAATTCTTCTACTGTATGGCTAACTTCTTTTCCGAATAATTCTTCCACATCAACCAGATTCGGAGAAGTCTCGGAAGCCATCAGAACAATGCCATCAACATAGTACGCTTGGCCGCCTCGGAGCCCTTTGGATACTGCCTTCTGAGAGGTCATCGATCCTACAAAGATGTCGCAATCTCCTCGCTTGAGATCCTGAACTGCCTCAAACTCGCCCCCACTATCCCATGCCCTAAATGAAATGTGTACGGAATAATGACTAGACATTTGATTGGTTACCATCTCAAACATTTCTGCCTCAAAACCCCTCATTACAGCTGATTCATCGAGATGAGACATGGGCGAGTTCTGATCATACATGCAGGCCAGTAACTCTTGCTCGTCGTGAATCATCTCGTACAGAACTCCTCCTTCCGTAGGTGTTGGCCATTGATGTGTTTGAGAGACCAATGACATGTCCATCTCAGACTCGCCTAGGAACCATGTCATGTATGCATCAGTATCGGAATTAGAAGAAAAAATTTCTTTCAAGGCAGAATTGATTGCCTCAAGTAACTCCGAATTGCCGAAATCCTGTTGTGTATCCGCCCTAACTACGGGCACATAATAGTCGGTCTGCTCGACCATACCGATGATTTGCAAACCGGGAGTGTTCTCCGAGTTCTCAGGGTTTGATGCGATAATCTGCGAGGTCATAAAGAAGTCTACATTTCCAACCATCAAATCCCGCATCGCCATGTTGTAATCTAGATAGTTCTGTTCAGAAATATGCGCATGAGGATCGAGTAAATGAGAGACCGAAGTCTCTTCAGAGCTAGCTACAGAATACTGAGCACTGGCAGAGGTTGTAGAAGATGATAGTAAGAGCAGCGAGATAAGACAAAGGCAAACCGAAGACGCTCTCATGAATCTAGGGGCCGAGATTACGACTTAGCATTGATGGTCCGCCTAGACTATATTCATCAAGGAGTCTCGGAAGATAGGGGCTGGTGTGTTGCAACGAGATTTTCCGGCTTCCGAATCTAGTGCTCACAGAATCACAAGGGCTATCTCAATTGCTGTTTTGATGGTTCTAGTATGCCTAGTTTCTCCAAGTCAAGCAACAGATTATCGAAGTAGTTGGTTTGTTGTTGAAAGTGGAACTTCTGAAGACTTGTTGACCGTAGAAGAGTATGGAGGTCAGATCTGGATTTTCGGCACCGGAGGAGTGATGCTAAATAGCGCCGATAATGGAGAGACATGGAGTAACATAGAGTCGCCTACACAATCGGACATTCACCATTCTGATTCTGGTTTTGGATCTATTTTAGTCGCGGGAGAGTCAGGAATTGCCCTACTTAAATCGGAAGAAGATTCTGATTGGCAGAATATTTCTCTAACTGGTGTTTCGCGAATTAATGGAGTGGCCCTTACGGGAAGTCAGAGTGCTATTGCTGTGGGCGACGATGGAGGAATTTACAGGTACCAAGGTGGGGCATGGGAAAGTGTTTCACTTGCCTTAGATCTTGACATGAAAGGAGTCTCATTTTACGATGAGAGTTCAGGAGTAATTGTTGGTTCGGAAGGGATAATATTGTTCTCCGATGATGGAGGAGAGACATGGGATTATCGTGAAGCGCCTGAGGGAGTTGGCGAATCTAGTATAGTTGGAGTGGAGTTTTACAGTCCCGTTAGAATCTATGCAATTACCGAAGATGGTAGAATTCTGATGTCTGCAAGCAATGTAGTAACTGGTACAGATGTAGGATATGTCTGGACACTTGTTGAATTCGAGCGACATTATCCCCCAGGAAGCAACCAATACCAACAGAATCCTAGTAACCTAGGAGTTGAACTGAGTTCGATTGAAGTGGTCACTACTACGAAGTTGATGATGACGGGAGAAAGTGGTTATCTCTCTATCAGCACTAACGGAGGAACGATAGTTTCTCAACAGATTAACCCTCTAGGTAACGACTCTGTATTCAATCACATACACATGTTAACCGGGTTTGTCGGAATTGCTGTAGGAGACAATGGTGCTATTCTGTGGACCGAGGACGCAGGAGTTGATGATCAAGTTGGATTTGAGGTAATCAATTTCAACGATTTCGATAACTTCGTCGACTACTCAAAAGATATGCTCTTTGCTGGATTTATTGCGACCATCAAAATTGTAGTCTTTGGAATTATTATGGGTTTCCTAATTGGTGTCTCTCTAGCGATGTGTAAGACTTCGCCGACTTCAATGAAATACATGGTCGAGAGGTTTGATCCAAAAATTGTCAGATTGATCGGGATTATCATCGCTGGGTTGGGGCTGTATCAGTTCTATGTCGCGGTCCCGAAGATTTCTGAACTGGGACTAGATGGTATAGAGAACATATTCATCCCGGTTGGAGAGCCTGGTGCTTTTGGCAGAGTTCTCTTGGGAATTGGCCTCACATTCGTTGGTGTTCTTTTCATGACCAATGACGGTAAGTTCTCCAAGTTAGAACTCAAAGGATTCAAACTAAACCCTTGGGGAGTCAGGCCGCTGAATACAATTGCCACGGTGTACACCGATTTCTTCCGAAATACTCCTCTTATTGTTCAGTTTATGTTCATCCACTTCGGACTACAGTTGGGCAGATTGATTCAGGAGCCGGCTCAGGCATTCCTAGAGGAATCAACAGGAGGGGTGGCTCAATTTATCAAGGACGAGTTTCTAAATGATAGAGCTTACATTAGTGCAATTTGTGCTCTAGGATTTAATTCGGGAGCCTATCAGTGTGAGACCATTCGGGGCGCTATCCAAGCTATTCCTTCGGCACAAATGGAAGCTGGTAGAAGTATTGGGTTGACATATATGCAGACAATGAGAAGGATAATTCTCCCTCAGGCCATCAGAATCTGCATTCCCCCCATGGGGAATGAGATGGTCAATCTAGTACTCAACTCATCTCTTGCTATGGTAATTGGATATGCAGAGCTGACTAGGCAGGGTAAGCTGATTACCGCTGTGACATTCCAGATGGCTTACACATGGGGAATGGTCCTAGTATCTTACTTTGTAATCACCTGGACATTGGCACTGCTGCTCAGAAGACTCGAAGAGAGCACTAGGATACCCGGATTGGGGATGACGGGGGGTGATTGACTGACTGGTGGCCTACTAAGAATAGAGAATCTGCACAAAGTGTACTCTGGAGGAGTGCATGCTGTAAGGGGAATCTCATTCAGTGTCAAAGAAGGAGAATCTGTAGCTATAATCGGCTCTTCTGGAAGCGGCAAGTCAACTGTTCTGAGGTGTATTAATCGGCTAATCGAGCCAACGGAAGGAGAAGTTTACCTCAAGGATGAACAGATTAACACTCCACATGCTAATATCAATGAGGTCAGATCTAGAATTGGGATGGTTTTCCAGTCCTTCGAGCTCTTTCCTCATCTCAAAGTGATAGACAACATTACCTTGGGGCTTATTCAGGTCAGAGGAATGGCCAAGGCAGAAGCCGAAAAACAGGCTCTCGAAGTTCTCGAGAGGGTCGATATGCTCGACAGGAAAGATGCATATCCTGGTAATTTATCAGGCGGACAAAAACAGAGAGTAGCGATCGCCCGCTCTCTTGCAATGAAGCCTGAAGTGATGTTGTTCGATGAGCCAACTAGTGCTTTAGATCCCGAACTCATTGGCTCAGTGCTGCAGACCATCAGAAGTCTTGCCGATGATGGCATGACTATGGTCGTAGTAACGCATGAAATTGGTTTCGCCAGAGATGTTGCTGACAGAGTAGTCTACATGGATGAAGGAGTGGTGGCCGAAGAAGGGCCGTCTTCAATCATCAATGAACCTAAGACAGAGCGTATGCGCAAGTTCCTATCGTCAATTCACGATGAAGATTAGACCATTCCTTGGGCCTGCATTGCTTCAGCAACCTTGAGGAATCCTGCGATGTTTGCCCCGGCGACATAATTTCCAGACATACCGTACTTCTCGGCAGTCTCAAATGCATTCTTGTGGATGTTGACCATGATTCCTTCGAGTTTTTCATCGACCTCTTCTCGTGTCCAGTTCATTCTCAGACTGTTTTGACTCATTTCAAGGCCAGAAGTAGCGACGCCTCCGGCATTGGATGCTTTTCCTGGTGCAAACAGAATCCCGTTTGCATGGAAGCACTCGACTGCTTCTGGGGTACAAGGCATGTTTGCTCCTTCAGCTACTGCGATGACATTGTTGTTAACCAGCATCTGTGCCTCTTCGCCATTTACCTCGTTCTGCGTGGCACAAGGAAGGGCGATGTCTACTGGAGTATCCCACAGGCCGTTGAGATTTGGTTCTGGTTCAGTGGCAGTGAAGTCGACTCCATCAAAATGGTCGGCGTATTCCTTGATTCTGCCTCTTCTGTTATTCTTTAGATCCATTATCCAAGCAAGCTTCTCTCTGTCGATTCCAGCAGCATCGTAAATGAATCCGCTACTGTCTGACATGGTCACGGGCTTTCCGCCCAAATCTAGTACCTTCTCGCAAGCAAACTGAGCAACATTACCTGAACCACTGATGGCTACAGTAGCACCATCGAAACTCTTGCCCTTAGTCGCAAGCATCTCGCGAGCGAAGTAGACTAAACCGTATCCTGTGGCTTCAGGCCTGATTAATGAGCCGCCGTAAGATAGTCCCTTGCCAGTCAGAACACCTGTGAACTCGTTTGCAAGTTTCTTGTACATTCCAAATAGATACCCAACCTCTCTACCTCCAACTCCGATGTCTCCTGCAGGAACATCAAGGTCTGCACCGATATGCCTCCACAACTCCATCATGAAGGATTGACAGAAGCGCATGACCTCTGCATCAGATTTACCCTTGGGGTCGAAGTCTGAGCCGCCCTTTCCTCCGCCCATTGGAAGTCCGGTTAGACTATTCTTGAAGACCTGTTCGAATGCTAGGAACTTCAGGATAGATTGATTGACACTTGGGTGGAATCTTAGTCCTCCCTTGTATGGCCCTATTGCGCTGTTGAATTGAATTCTGAAACCCCTGTTAACATGGAAGTTGCCATTATCATCATACCATGGAACTCTAAACTGGATGATTCTCTCAGCTTCAACCACAGCCCCGACTACAGGAAGATATTCTGGATGTGCCTTAATGACCGGAGCTAGGCTTTCTAGGACTTCTTCAACTGCCTGATGGAATTCGGGCTGCTCTGGGTCTCTTGCGATTACGCTGTCATATACTTCTTTCATTGTACTGTCCATTGGCTCACCAAGGGGATTTTTTGATTCCAGTTTGAGGGACCGGGCGCTTGCGCGACCGAAGAGGGGTTTTTCAATAGTATCATCAAGAATTGTCCAATAATGCATACTATGTATGTTGGATTACTCAGGAGAATAGGTGTCTTTCGGCCAACTTTGCGACTTTTTCGCCGTGACTTGGTAGTGTAATCACATATACTGCAGCCTGGCTTACTTGGCGTTTCCTTAATGCATCAGCAATAGGGGTGTGTTCGCGGAACCATCTGGTTTTACCATCGTCCCCACGAATCCTTACTTCGACTTGGGACATCCTAGGCTCTGAAAGCAGGAGTTTGATGTTAGGTACATCAACTGCGACATAGCCTGGAGGCAGTCCTGCCCTATGTGCTAAATCATCCTCAAACTGGCGTCTATTCTCTGAATTCTGTACGATACTGAGTAAATTAGTAACTTGTTGCTCGCTCAAATCCTCTCTGCGCCTACTAGTGCATACCTTGAGTAATTGCCTGTACTTCAATCGTCTAATCATATCCCGGGCATAATCTCCTGCACTGGACAGAGCTTCCCAAACCTCGGCGTCGACTCTTCGCTGCAAGTCTATCGAATCGGGCAAACTATCGGAGCTTCTCTCAACAGCTCTTGAAAGCATGACTTCTGTAACTCTAGTTACACGATGGAAGTATACCGCACTGTACATCAGTGCACGGGCCATCATCATCCCCTCTAGAGCAGGGAGGCCTCCTTCTTCGACTGCAATATCTCCACTGTGCCTCTCAAGACACATGATTAGTCTGCGATGATCAACAATACCATGTTTTACCCCTGTGAAGTGAGAGTCACGAAGCAGATAGTCTAGTTGATCGCAATCAACAGGGCCGTGCACTAAATGGGCTAGTGTAAGATCTTGATCTACGAAATTCTCCTTTCCTGCAGCCCATGCGCTCAATGAGCGTTCTGTTCCGCCTGCTCCAGGTCCTCTGATTAGTCCGGCCACTTCCTTAGGATCTAGCCCATGACACTCGAGGATATCTGGGACTGACTTTCTGTCAAGAACGGATTTCTCTTCCCCTTCACGTAGGACATCATAATCTCCGACAATTATCCCTTCAGTTATGGACATGTGATCCATACCTCCTCGCTCGTGTAAAATGTGTTCTAGAGTGTGCGAGTAGGGCCCGTGACCTACATCGTGTAACATTGCAGCGGCTTGCACGGTGTCTGTCTCGTGTTCATCCAAACCTAGTGACTCGGCCATCATGCCAGCAATATGTGACACCCCCAACGAGTGTTCAAAGCGAGTGTGATGGGCGCCTGGAAATACAAGATGTGCGAGGCCGAGTTGCTTGATATGGCTGAGTTTATTCATCTCAGGAGTACTTAGCAAGTCTGCTCTAACGCCCTCGATTCTGAACTGCCCATGAATGGCGTCGTTGATTACCTTCATCTCTGACCCTGCGAGGCTGCGAAAAGACACTCTGCCTTGAATCGCACTATCGTAAATTTCTGTGAATCTAAGAATTTGGCCATTGTTCTCATAGTGTGTTGCATTTCAATTGTCTTACATTTGCAATACAATTAATAGGCTCTACCCGGTCTGCTAGACTCAGGAGGAATGCGTGGTGGCCGGTGTCAGTCCGATGGTTTCGCTAAGAATACCCGAGGATCATCTACTGGAAATCGACCAAAGGGTCGGTCTCGATGGGATGAGAAATAGGTCTGATGTGATCAGAGAAGCTGTTCGCAAGTACCTAGCATCGCCTCTTCCCTCAATGGGTGAGCGAGTCGAGGTCGATCTTGGCCCAGATTTGACAGCCAGAATGAGGGATTTCTGTAAGTTGCACGGGGAGACTCCGTCCTCTGTTCTGCGTCAGGCGGCTCGCACGCATATTGCGAAGGCAACTCTCGAAGGGGCCACTGTTGACAGGGTCCTGGAGATGCGCATGGATGAGTTACGTGCGCGCTTCGATGAAGATTCGAACGCTCTATGAGGTGAGAGATTGAGCGATGATGGGATGCACAGGAATGCGGGAGGGCGTCACAGACGCCCTCTCGCCCAACCTTCCCGTGGCCTGAGAGGATTGGTGATGAGGGCGAAGCTCTCCAATGCCGCAGGATACGATGCTCATGAGGCCCCTAGAATTCAAAATAGAACTGGTAGAGATAATCTACTTTGAGAATCAACACACACCGTCCCGCACATTCGTGCGGGACACCCAACTTGGGAGAGTCGTTGACATGTCAACTGAATAGGCAAAAATCTGAGACTATCATCACTGATTGATGGCCAATCTTCTTGGTCGTTCTATCTTCAGGTCCGGTTCCATGAGGGCCGATCAATCAGAAGAGTTCGGGATTTTCCTTGCCCACGATGAACTCAGAGAGGCCCAGGGAGAGATGATTGTAGATGGAATTGCGGCATTAGGTGCTGGAGGTTTCCTACTGGCTTCAGCGCCCACTGGAATTGGCAAGACGGCGGCGGCTCTGGCAGCGGCCCTTGATGCATCTAGAAAGTCACCAGAATCAAAAGTTGTGATGTTTCTCACAGGTAGGCAGTCTCAGCATAGGATAGTCGTAGATACTGTCCGAAGAATCAACAGAAATCTAGATTCTGAGGATGCAAAGGTTAGGTTGGTGGATTTGATTGGTCAACAAGGGATGTGTATCAATGAAATCAGGCGTGAGCATAGAGCTTTGTTCTCAAGATTGTGTGCTGATAAACGAGGTTCAAGAACTTGCAAACCATGGCTAGCTGACTCGGAACTAATACGACCTAGAATTCTCCAAGATCCGTTACATGTGGACGAGTTGGTTTCAATATGCCAAGGAGGAGCGGATGAGTTACCGCATGGAATATGTCCTTGGAAAGCGGCTAGAGAGTCGGCACCTTTTGCAGACATCGTTGTATGCGACTACAATCATGTATTCGTTGAAGTGGTACGTGATTCATCACTTTCTGCCATGGGACTTGATCTTGAGGACATGATTTTGGTCGTTGATGAGGCGCACAATCTACCAGATCGAATTAGAAGAGGTTTTGAACGTACTATCACGATGAAGGTAATTAGGGATGCTATAACTGAAATTGAGGAGCATAAAGAAACCAAGGAAGAAGAAGGTGGAGCCCTTGACGGAGAAGAATCTGATGCTAATGATTCGGAATTAGACCGGCTCAGAAGAACTGAGGCGGCCATGAGGAGATTGATGCGAGGGATTCCCCAGTGGTTTGCAGAAATTGAGGGAGGCCTTGCGGGCAGCGTTGGAGAAGATCAGAGAGTATCGATGACAGATTTCATACAGCGAGTTTCTGATATTCTTTCTGAGGATGTAGAGAAGGCTGTAGAACCCGATGCGCTAGTAAGAATACTACAGACAATTAGAGTGGAAATCGATCATGCCGATGAGGAAATTGAAGAAGAGACGGCCTGCATGAGATTAGCTATCTTACTTCAGACTTGCATGCAGAATCATGACAGTCCGGCGTTCGCACTTGTACATGACAAAATTGCTGGAGAGGAGCACCGTCTTACAACTCATCTTCTAGATCCCGGTGTGGTCTCAGGGAGTCTCCTCGACAGGTGTAGCGGAGCGATCATGATGTCCGGTACGCTATCTCCTCCCAAGATGTACGGAGACCTTCTCAAGATTCCATTGGATAGGGTCTCCATCATCAAAGAGTATAACTCGCACTTTTTGTCTGAAAGGAGACCTGTACTGATTGCCAAAGATGTCACAAGCAGGTACCAGGACAGAGGAGAAGAAAACACTGCCAGATTGAGAGAACATATCCATTCAGTCCTCAAGCAGGCCCCAGGCCATGTGGCTGTTTTCGCTCCAAGTTATGCTTTGTTAGAGCAGATACTGATAGAAGATGAGGATTGGATAGTTCAGAGTCGTAGGATGTTGCAAGAGAGACCCGGTGACTCAAAGGAAAAGATGGATAGAATGGTGGATGACCTTCATCGATTGAGGCGTGAAGAAACTCCCGCCATACTCGCCGGAGTCTTGGGCGGAAAACTTGCAGAAGGCGTAGATTACCCCGGAAACATCCTCGATGCTGTAATCTGCATTGGACTTCCTTTGCCACCCCCTAGCTCCAGACAGGATGCTTTGAGGAGTTACTACGAGGAGCGTTATGGGAAGCAGACGGCTTGGAGATATGCAGGCTCACAGCCAGCGATTAATAGGTTACTTCAGGCCATGGGGAGGCCTATCAGAAAAGCAGCGGACCGGGCATTGGTGGTTCTTCTCGAGAAGAGGTTGTTGCAGCGAGGATACAAGTTCTGCCTACCTGAAGGATTGCATATGGTCGAGAGTGTAGATTCAGACCGGACTGAGCGTCATGCAGAGCGATTTTTCAGGAATAATCCAGATCCTGCCAAGCATATTGAGTGAGCAATGGGTTCATCCGAGTCTCTTGCCTCGGAGTGGTAATGCAGTGGTCGAGAATACATGTTGAGATGCCACACTCAAGCTCCGAGACAGATGCGCGTTTGGAGATAGGAGATTCTGGACTAGATGCTACTGCTGAGCAGATGCATGGTGAATTCATGAGCTCGTCCCCCCATCTAGAGGAGACAATGAAGGAGCATGAATCAGTTATCTCAGATTTATCCAAATCAATTGAGGCTTCCAAGACAATGTCGAGAGATTTTCGTCCGGTCGGAGAGATACTTTCTGAACTTGGAGGAGAAATTAGTGGACGCGAAATTTCCATCCCTCTCCCTACATCACTGCCCGAGGATTTGGTTGTTGAATCGGTAAATCAGGAAGAAGGTGCTTTGGTCAGGCTCATCGCCCCTGAGAGATTTGGTGGCATCATCAGGCATTTCTCTCTGAACGAGGGCGATTCAATAGCAGGTGCCAGATGGTCAAATGGCCGACTAGTGCTTGAACTCAACTAGTCTTCATCGGCGATGTAAGAATCTCTTTCTGGGAACTCCTGTAGTTCATCTATCTCTTGTAGAACCGTCGATAGTGCCATCTGTGCATTCTGGCGGTGAGGCTCACCGAGTACATGGCTCGAGTACCTTGCCTCCTCGAAGATACGATCTAGCGCAACTAGAGCCTGTTCGCTAATCGGCAGGGCATTTCGAATCGCTATCTCAAACTCTCTTACAGTCTCGAAGTCCCTTCTCAGGAACCCTCTGCTCATTAGGATTTGACATAGGCTCTCGTAGCAATTGAAAATCGCTTC
>CEVL01000878.1_pt1 | contig 20816 bp, 12 predicted proteins | sample 427051 | NCBI WGS metagenome assembly CEVL01 (sample SAMEA2623673, study PRJEB7988) | marine metagenome | biome: marine biome (ENVO:00000447); feature: surface water layer (ENVO:00002042); material: "saline water (ENVO:00002010), including plankton (ENVO:xxxxxxxx)" | depth 5 m
CAACGATATCAAACGCTACCTCACGTGAATCATATTCATTCATACATGCATATGAATCCGGCAGTCTAAGTTCAGATGTAATCACGTTCGCGTCTGTGTCCATTCGAGCAAGAGTTGAATCAATAGTTTCGCTCACTCCCGAATTCGGGTTGTTCAACTGTCCGTTCACTTGTGCCGCACTCAAATCCTGCTCATTTACAGTGTGATTCTCGCACAGATTCGATGTGTCCGTGCACTCCTGATGTCTCAACGTAGTGCTTGTCTCTGCGTGTGCTGAAGTTGTTGGTTTCTCTTCTTCGCGTGCTGTTTGTTGAGCTGAGCGTCTCGTCGTTGCCGACTCAGTGATGGCGTAACTCAAGTCAACGGATTCTCCACGGCGCAATCGTTCTATCATGCTCGGGACGTCGATCTCGCCGAAGTTGACGTCTTCGACAGCTACCCCCTTCGGAAGAACGATCTCCAGACGCTTCGCGTCGAGGATGTAGGACAGCATCAGCGCACTGTCTCGCTCGAGTCTGACCAAGCGCTCGATGGAAACCGTCGCATCGTTTTCACTCGGATACTCCTGCGTTTCATCCATGCGGTCAGCTGCGAGAATCCGTCCGGGTTCTGACGTTCAGCCTGTTTCCGTCGGATGCTGCCTCACACTTGCCTTGATGCACACCATGTATGTCAACTAGAGAGGATCGCTTGGCTTTTGGACGTACGAAATCACGAATGTCTCTATTCATTACATGCAATATTTTGTCTATTCAATGCTCGTCATCATAGTTCTGGTTAATGGCGAGCACTCGTTCTTCAATCGCTCGCCGACGCTCGCGTGACTCGACTTGGACGGGATCCATCTCTGCACCATCCTCTGCCAACATAGGTGCGCTTTGCGCCTCCTGCACAACCACGAGCGTCGCCTCTCTCATAATGAGATGCCTGATAATATTTCTCACCTCTTTATACTCGGACAAAAGTTGCGAAGGGTCGGAAACACCGGACGGAACGACGACATTGTCAATGTACCAACTCATCAAATCCTTTTGCATTATGCCATCTTCCTGGCCGTCTCGCTCGCACTGTCGCATGTGCCCCAGTAGGCGTTGTTTCACTTGATTGTATCTGTCATAACTGACCGTTGTCCTTCGTGTCTCACGGACTGGTTCTGGTTCGGATGGCGCTGGAACATCACCGTCGTCTCCAGCGCCCACTTGCTGCTGTTGCGCTTCGCGCTCTTGTGCTTCACGCTTTGCTCGCAGACTAGCGAGAACCTGCTCCGGTAGGATCGGATCGCTGGTGTCGTTCTCTAACTCCATATCATCAGCATCGATTTGCACGGCACGCGGCTCAACTGCTATGATGGACTCTGACAACAGCCTTCTAGCTTCTCGTACATGTTTTGGGTGCACCTCTGCTCGACAGTGAAGGCGCGCAAGAGCCTCCGACAAGCGAACAATAGCTTCCAGCTGTCGGACGGTGATCCGGTACGCAGTTTGCGTTCCCGGTTGTCCGTCTCCCGTTCGAAGGCTTACGTATGCATTGACGATTTCTTTCTGTGCTTCGGGAGTCATTTTTGGTTTGATTGTTCGCGCATACCTGATGTATCGCTGGAGTTTTTCCAACGAGTAATCCACGTTGACGGCGGTCTCACGCCTTTGGTGCAAGCTCACGATATGTCGAGCCAGTGTGTAATCATGGAACTCATCTGGTTCGTCAATCATAACGTGTACCAGATCGAAACGTGAAAGGATCGCAGGAGGAAGCGAAAGATTGTGTCTCAACCTCTTACTTCGATCGTAGCGTCCTCCGTTTGGATTGGCTGCGGCCAGAATACTCGTTCTAGCGTTCAGGGACGCGTGAATGCCGGCTTTAGCGATACTGATGGTCTGTTGCTCCATCGCCTCATGGATCGCGACTTGATCTTTCACGTCCATCTTATCAAACTCATCGATGCAGCAAATACCGTTGTCTGCGAGCATGAGTGCACCAGCTTCAATACAGTATTCACCCGTCTCCACGTCCTTCGCCACCGTGGCCGTTAGACCAGCCGCGGAAGAACTTTTCCCTGAGGTATAAACTGCGCGTGGCAAGAATGCTGTGATGTACTTCAAAAACTGGCTCTTAGCGCAGGACGGATCACCGACAATGAGTACGTTGATATCGCCTCTCAACTTGGTTTGACCGGTGTCTTTGTGCACGCCACCAAATAGCATCAGGGTGATCGCCCGTTTGATGTCAGCATGTCCATGTACAGTCGGTGCAATGGAACGAACAAACTTATCATATAAATGAGGATCTTGAGCCATCTCTGTGATCTCGCGTTTCTCTTGCGACGAGAATGTTTTCACAATTTCTTCCTCGTCTTCTCCTCGCACGTCAATAGCTCCACCAGCGGTAGGTTCGGTAGTGCTCACAACGCTTTGAGCGACGAAAACCATTCGGTAAAACAGTTCTCTACAGCCAAGTTGACGCAGACCAGTGATGCCATCGCTTCGTCCTTTAACAGAGGATTGGAGTTCAGTGCGATCACCAGCCATATTCTTGGGAGCAACTTCTGGGACCACGAGCAAGGTCCCCGTGAAAATTGCCTTGTCACCAGCTCGTGCCTCCTCCACGATTTCGTGGCGCAAAATCACATCCATACTTCTAGGTAACGAACCAGCTGGAACCTCATCCGCGTTCTCCTGTACACGCACTCGTTGCCAATCCACAAATTTACAACCATCTCTCTCGAGTGTCCATTTATTCCTGTTTCCGCACGTCTCACTCAGACAAATGGACGGTTCTGTGTACCGACACTGTTGTTCGACGTTGGGTACTAAGCAGCCACATTCTCCACACTTAAAACACCCCAACAGTAGCTCCGGGCGAACGTCAGACGTGCGCGTGACTGTTCCGCTGAAACTCGTGAGCTGACCAATATTGTTCGCCTTCAAACTTCTTAAACGATCAACGCGCGGTAAATTCACAAACTTGACCCAAAACTCTTTCTCTATTCCACCTCCGTATCGGATCAAGTCCGGCCGATGTTGTCGCACGAACATACCCACGGCTTCGTTCAAGAAGGGCTGATACATGTAGAAGTTCGACTGCACAGCCTCCGTGGCGAGCTCGTCGTCGGTAGCCATCAGGTGCGAAAAATCGACCGTCAGCGTCGTTCTGTTGTCCATGTAATCCAACGCTTCCACATACACTCTTCGACTAGCCTGCCGAGCCTCATCACGAAGCCCCGGACTCAACAACGGTCCGTCCTCGAGTCCGTCCTCGCTCGGGTCGTACACGTAATCATTCAAAAATGACAAAAACCTCCTCCGTACCTCGTCGCTTCCCTGCACGTTCACGTTCACCGACGTCATCGCGACGTTCCACGAAACCTCCGACGTCGGTCGACGGTTTCACACCGCTCGAGACGACCGCGACGCGAGCCTCGCCACCCTTCGTCTCCGGTTCGCCCTTCGTCCGTCGTCTCGATCTCGTCGAAACGAACACCCACCCGTCGCGTCGCGTTTCGTGCTCGTTCGATCGACGCCTCGGTCTCGACGCGCGGTCGGCGACGCTCTCTCTCTCTCTCTCGCTCGTCGCGTCTCGTCTCGTCGCGTCTCGTCGCTCCGCGTCACCGTCTGTCGCGGGCTGTCGCGTGTTTTCAAAAACAGCCGCGCGGGGCGCGGCGACCGGCCGGCTGCATTCGTCGTCGTCGTCGTCGTCCGTCGTCCGTCGGACGTCGATGGCGAACGCGTGCGATGAGGTGCGACGAACGTGTGGAGAGGTGACGCGCGCGTGCGCTGCGCGCGTGCGCGTGTCGGAACGCGCCGTCGATGCGTTCGTGGACGCGCTGCGCGAGGCGGATGTGCATCGACTGCGCGCGGGGTGCGGCGCGTTCGACGCCGATGGTTGGCACGGTGACGGCGAGAGGAACGAGTCGACGCGCGACGATGCGACGTTGGCGATGTTTACGATGTGCGTCGACGCGATTAATTTTTGTTTCTGGCCTGATCACGACGTCGAGGGAGAGGGGAAGCTCGAGTACGAGCACCTGACGAGCGGCTTGCGCGCGGCGGGCGAACGCGATCCGGGCGTTTTCACGACTGCGCGTCTGAGAAATCTCACGGGAGAGGAACTGCGCGCGATGATATCGTGGCCGAGACCTTTGCCCGGCGAGGATGAGAGGGCTCGCTTGTTGCGAGAAATTGGTGAAGGTCTGGAGACGCACTTTCACGGTTCAGTCGTCGAGCTGATTCGCGCCGCCGAAGGTTCCGCGGCGAAATTAGTCGACTTGGTCGTGCGATATTTTCCTGGATTTCGCGACACGAGCGTGTATCGAGGTAGACAAGTATTTTTCTACAAGCGCGCACAGATTTTTGTGGGCGACCTATGGGGCACTTTTCGGGGCGTCGGCTTGGGCGAATTCTCAGACATTGCCAAACTGACGATGTTTGCAGATTATCGCGTGCCGGTGACCCTGCGTGAGTTCGGTATGTTAGAGTACGCAGATGAAGTTAGAAATGCCATAGTTTCGAAGCAAGAGATTCCCTCGAACAGCGAAGTTGAGATCGAGATCCGAGCCGCCACCGTCGTCGCGGTGGAAGCAATACGGCGACGCTTCGAAGAACGTCACTCGACGCCGGTGAGCAGCGTCGTCATAGATTGGTTATTGTGGGAGATGGGCGAAGCGAAGCGAGAAAACTCACACGAACCACACCATAGGACCCGTACAATCTTTTATTGAATAGATCAATGTCGTAGTCAAATTACGCGTGGGCGCGCGAATCTTTTGCTCGCACCGCTTATTTTTTCGCTTCGACCGCGAGGACGCGTCTTCAGTGTGTGACTCGCGCGCCTCGGTGCGGCGCGCGTGTGAGGATGTCACCACCACCGCTCTTCCCCGTGGACGATCCCCCGAGAAACCGCGGTGACGCGTCCGTGTCGCGCGAGGAAAGCTCTGAGCGGTGGTTACGATTGCACTCTTTCCAACCGCGCGAGACCGGGCTTTCGAGGGACGAGACCGGCGATAAAACGAGCAATCCGACGCTGTCGTGTTCAGAATCTGGATCGCAGTCAAGGGGTGAACATTCAAAGCGACGGAAACGCGCGAAGAGGAAGGAGAGAAAAGAGCGGAAGGAGAAGAGATACAAGGAGGAAAAGAAGCGCACGAGGTGCGCGGCGCGCGATGACGATGATGACTTCGGGATTCGTGGACGTGACGCGAAGCGTGATGCGATGGAAGAAAGCCACGATCGCTTGCATCGCGAACGACGCAGTCAAGCGACGAATTCATCCGCGATGGATCGGCTGCATCACGTGAATGGGACTTACGAGGACTGCCACCGAGACGTCGACAATGCGACTTACGGAGGTCTTTCGCGTGCGGTCAAATTTAGACGTGTCATAGATCTAGCCACGCAGTGGTATAAAGATGCTGCAAAAATCAGAGGCGACTTCCACGGGCTACAGTTGGCGGCGAAACATGAGCAAAAGAAGGAAAGATATTTCACGTGCGGTGCCGCCACGCGGAAAACTGAACAGGCTGTGTACCTACGAAAGAGTGTATCGAATGAAGTCAACCATCCCAGTGACACCTCGGACTTCTTGAAACTGTCCGAAGGAGGATGTGAAGAACGAGCACATGAAGACGATTTCGAGAGCTTGAACGCCAGGCTCATGCAGAAAACAAAATCATACAATGAAAATATTCACGCGAATCCAGAGAATGTCGCGCTGTGGATAGAATTCGCGCAGTTTCAAGATGAATTCATGACACTTACAAGGAAGAAGGTGGAAATCTCTCAGATGATCGAGAAGAAAATCGCAATATTGGAGGATGCTTTGCGATATCATCCCCATGAGTCCACTCTAGTCATCATGTTACTCATTGAGTATGAGAAGGTGGAAGAGTCTCCGTCAATCAAGTCGCGCTGGGAGTATGCGTGCGCTCAAAATCCAGGAAACCCTGCGATATGGAACGCATTCATTCGGTATTGTCTTCGAGATTTCACTAATTTCAGTGTAGATGGCGTGCGGAAAGTATACAATAACGCTCTCAGCTCTTTGGTCTCTGCAAAAGGTGAGCTCAAACGCAAGCATGGAGTCGTGTCAACAGATGTCGCACAGCTTGAGCGAGCGATCGTTGGGTTAATAATCGATATTTGTTCTTTCGACATCCAGGCAGGCTCAACAGAGCTCGCCGTAGCAAGAATGCAAGCTGCTTTGGAGTTTTGCTGCCTCTCTCCCAAAACTACACAGGCCGAAGATGAGCTCCTAGACATGTTTGAATCCTTCTGGGAGTGTGAAGAACCTCGAATAGGTGAACCAATGGCCACGGGCTGGGCTGATTGGATGACTAAAAATCGAATGATCAAAGATACATCGCACCAAATCAAGTCTCAGATGCATACAAATCAAGCGCCCCGACAGGTTCCGCCCCCTCCATCTGCAAGTGCAATGGAGAAAGCAAAAGTCATCCTCAGTGGTGGATGGGAACATTTCGAGGAGGACGTAGAGTCAGAAGAGGAAGAAGTGGGCTATGAAGGAGGAGATAATGATACACACGCCATTTCGCGCCTCGAAGATCAGCTCGATTCAGCGAGCGATGTGGAGATAGATGGCGAGATTCTTCGTAAGTGGGTCGCAAAGGAATGGAAGCGCAGTCTAAAACACTGGAAGCCAACTCGATTAGTAGATACGATCGCAGGAGAAATGGACGCACCTACGTCATCAAAAGTCTGTTTCGATGACGTTAGAGATGGTTTAACTCGCCTTGAAGATGAATTGGCGAGAGAAAAATTGTGGACACAAACGCTTCGTCTTGTCAGTGCAGTTGAAACGTTGCCAACCGATTTGGATGAAGATGAGCATCTTATTCTCAGGGAGAGCGCCTTTGGTCCGCACAGAGAAGCTTTCGATTTGTTTAGCGGAAGAAATGTCAATCAGGAAGTACGTTCATGGTTCTCTTCCACAGATGGACTCGAGTGTGCGTGGCTGTCTGCTGAGTCCGGGAGACGCGCATTCGGATCAAATGTTTTTCGAGTTTTTGCAAGTCACGATCCAACAACACAATCTTGTCGAATCGTTCAGACGAAAGAGGAAGCAAAAGGATTGCTTGCGGGTTATTATGGTAACTCTTTAAAACTTTGGTCTCATCTTGCGGAAATGGAATGGAAATCTTCAAGAAGTACTTCAGCACGCAAAATTTATTCAAGAGCGTTTCAGATTGCGTTCTCATCAAAGATGCAAGATATTTCTCATTTGGCATTTTCGTGGGTCAACTGTGAACTCGCGACGCAAAACCATGACAACACGGACAATGTATTGAAAATACTGCTGGTGTTGGCATTCTTAGGGACGGACCAAGAGATCACTCTCGAGAGTGCCCCAACAGACGCAGTCAGTTTTCTACGTGCGGACAAGTTCTTCAAAGAAAAAATGATCTTTGCGTTTGAAGGAGGCGGTGCCTGGCCAGACGACAGGAAACTAGGATTGCTACCTCACGGTGTCGCTCTAATTCTTTGTTTTGCATTGTTTAAAAGGTTAACAAAACGATCTTTCAACGATATTGATGATGCGATTCGGTTGATTCCGAGAGACGTACAACGAGGCGAAGGGAATGTGCGCTTTTGGCACAAGCTGCATTTAGATCTGTTACAGATGAGACCTATTGCGACTCGCCGCTCTAGTATTCAGTATGCACTGAAAATTTTCCCCAGCTCTCCGATTTTGCTGCTCAAACTTTGTGAACTTGAATTAGAGGTGCAAGGCACACAACGGATGCATAGATACTTGGAAATGGAATTCGAGCGTAAGAACGCTCTTGGTCCAATCCTGTATGCTTTAGGCTTGGAAGCGAACAAACCCTTCGCATCAAATCCTCGAGCTGTCTCGATCTTTGAGCGAGCGCTCGAGCAGACAAAATCCACAGCTCAGTCACCGATGTTATGGTTAATGTACATGCGCGCGTACCTAGAGTCAGGTCAGCTGTCGAGCGCAAAAACTGTTTTCTTGCGGGCAATCAACGCAATTCCTTGGAACAAAACGCTATGGCTGATTGGTATCGATTCTTTACAAAAGGTTTTCACAGTGAAAGAGAGAGTCTCAATGCTAGACCTCATGCGGGAAAAAGGAATCTCCGTGCGAACAGACATCTTTGAGATTCAACTCGAAGCATGTTACCAGGCGCAGCTTGCAAAGAGAGATTCCAGACGACGCGTGCATACGTGACAATCGACGTTGTGAGAGTTTGTGCTTACCTAGTGCGATGGCGTAGTCGAGTCAAATACTAATACATACGATTACATTATACCAGCCTTGATGTCGCGGACACCGCTAGTGTTGGCGGTTCTATTCACTTTTTTCCTGGAAGATATACCTCCACCGCCGCGCGCACCACACGAGAAGAGGGAGCGCACCCGCCACAATGGTCCAGAAGCAATACCACCGCATGTTTCTAGAATTCGTAGGCTCTTCAAATATGTTCTCCGGGTCTTGGTCTTCAGGGGCGTAAAAATCTCCAAATTCCCACAGCATCACCCCGACGGACCACGCAAACAACGCCAGAGCGTACTCCACGCTATGGCTACGTGGACGACTGCAAAATATACGAATCTGCACGAGTAGATAGTACGTCGACTGCACGATGATGATGACAGAGAACAGCCACCACATGAAGAGGATGTAAAATCGCGATGTGCCGCTGAAGCTATAATACACGAAATTCACCAAGTCGTGCGCAGCCCACGATAAAATGACGAGCGATTCAAATGCATCCGACAAATCTCTCGCGCTCACGTCTCTGATGTCTACGACCAGGGATGAGAGTTGCGCGGCCTCGATCAGAATGCTCATAGCGAAACAAACTATGCACCACGCCTTCAACAGGGCGTGCGACGAACCGAGGACATCCATCCACACCCAGACCGTATTCGCACCGACCAACCACAGAAACACCGCCAGCGCGTGTGGAAAATCCTTCGCATCCTCTCGCCACGAGGCCCACGCGCTGTGAGTAAAGTACACGCACACAATCACCATCGGCGCGAACACCCACTCGCTCTCTTGCGACCAGAGCGTATCCAGCGCAATCCAAGCCAAAACGGCCGTGTGTTCCCTCGCCTGCGCCGAACGCAATCCCGCGGCCTCCTTCCACACCAAACTCTCTCCGCTCTCATCGTCGTCATTTCCCATTTCCACGGGCTCCCCTCTCGTGAGCATCTTCGGCACGAGCGCCGCCAAGTCATCCGCGTCGTCGACATCCTCTTCCCCCTCCTCCACCGTCTCGCGCTCTCGTTCCGTCATCGCCTCACCGTTTCCGTCGACGAGGACGGCGACGAAGACGACGCGACGCGGAATCTCGATGCGAATGCGATGGCGCGCATCGTCGACACTCTGGTGCGCGCGCGCGCGTGGAACGAGGCATGACGGCGGAGGCGCGAGGCGCGGACGCGGATGAGGTGCTCGTCGTCGCGCTTCGAGCGGCGGGAATCTCGGAGACGCTGGACGACGTGCGCGCGTACGAAGAGAACGCGGGGGAGTTGGCGCGCGTCGTGCGGGCGTGCGTCGTGCGGGTGGACGAGACGTGGCGGGGAAGGCTGGCGGAGACGTTTCCGAGCGATGATGAGAGCGTCGGGGAGCGGTTTCGGTGCGCGGGTGCGTACGCGGAGGCGATGCGAGGGATAGGGTACGAGGGCGAGGACGGGGATGGGATTGGATTTCAACAGTTTTTGTATCCGACGGAGGCGAGCGCGCGCGGGATGTTGAAGTTTTTATTGGAGAAATTGCCGAGGAAGGAGACGGAGGCGGCGATGCGAGGAGATGTTGGAACATCGATGAACGATGGGACGGTGAATGGAGAGGGACGGAGGAACGATCGGGGAAGGGCGAGGAGAGCGGTGGCGAAATCGACGCGCGCTGGTGAGGCGTGGGGGAGGGTGCAAGCGTTGGCCGGATTCTCGAGTATCGTGGCGGCGGCGAACGCTAAGAAGAGGATGGATGATTTCGAAGAGGCGAAAAACTTCCAAACCGTTCGCCTCGAGACGACCGCTGAGGGTGGGTTCTTCGGGAATTTGCGCGATTCGGGGTTGAAGGCGTTGCCGTCGATTTTGGAATTTTCCACTCAAAGTCGAGCCGAGAGGGAGCGAGACGAAGACGCGCAGCGATTGAGATTCGGCGGGGTTGAGCGCTTGGAAATCATCGGACCCGATGGAAAACCTTTCGATTTACGTAAAAGAGGGGGATTGCGGGGTTTAATTGCGGAGATATTCGCGCTTGCATTGCGAGGCGGATTTTATTCGGAGCAGCAGGCGAGAACAGCTCGACGCGATCTTGATGCGGCGCCGATGCGCGAGTCCAAGGTGATTGAAACGGTGGAAAAAATAGAAGAGGATGCTATTGAATCCCTCGAGGGACGTCTCAGCGCTCGTGAGCGCGCCGTCGAGGATATACAGCGCAGAATTGACGAAGCGATTTCCGTTGTTTCGGCGGCGGATGACGAAATCGCTTCGTGCGCCGACAAGGTGAAAGAAGCGATGGAAGCGACCGAAGAAAAGCATGCGCTCACCGCTGACTTGGAGTCGAATTATTTGCTACACAAGCAAGCGCTGGGCATAGTAAGTAGCTCGGAACGCCCTGTCGAAGAGAGCGAAGCAGAGTTGAATAAGGTGCTCGCCGTGGCGAAGGAGAGAATGGAACAACTTCAAAAGGAGTGGGAGTCAGCGAAAGCTCCACTCTTGCAAGCCATCGACGCGCACGCGAAAGCGGCTGATGAAAAGCGTGCGAACGCAAAGATTCAGCTGGAAGAGATTGAAAAGTGGCGCTCAGAAGGGAAAGAAACGAGTGCTTTGTTACGCGCAAAGGAACACGAACAGAGACAACTTCTTGAAGAGTATGAATCTGCTCCAAAGAATGTGCATCGTCCTTCCTTCGTTCGACGAGTGAATGAAATCATAAAGAATATCAAGAAGCAGGAGGGTGAAATCAATAAAATAGTCGGTGATACACGCACTGTTCAGCGCGAGATCCAGTCTGCGCAGGAGTTGCTGGAGAGAACGTACACAGTCGTCGAAGAGACTCTCTTCAGAGAGGCTCGATCGGATGACTTGTGCAGACAAGCTTACAAACATCTTCACGGCATGCACAGTGGCTTTGCCGATTTATTAGTGAAAGTTGAAGCAACAGGGGCCGCTCGTCGCGCGCAGACCGACATACAGCGAAAGTTGACCGCCCTCTCAAAGCAGCCCAACAACTCAGAGAGAGTGGCGCGCGACTTGAGTTTGATACAGGAACAAATTGTAGAGCTCGAGGCGAAACTATCTTCTGCCGCTTAGGTTGAATCTATTGTATTCATTATACATTCTATCACGCAAACAATGCGAACTACTATAAGATTTGGTACTGACTGTACAAAATCTGTCTGATGTCAAAGTAATCCTGAGACAACGAGCCTTCGACGACGAGTTTTTCTCCGTCTTTTCTTACGGTGACGCGACCATTGGCGCAAACTAACACGCCATCGGCGAATTCTGCCGCAATTCCTTGCTGCGCGAGCGCTTGTCGGAAATCCGACAATCTAAGATCTCCCAGAAAAACCGAGCCAGGTTGCGATGAAGCCTTTTTCATTATTGCGTCGTTCGTCGTCACGAGAGCCGTACCATCGGCGTTTGAGCTCAAATTGGAAACAGGAAGTAGCATTGGAGCACCGCCTTCTTCCAAGGCTTTACCGACAATACCGTTTATCCAACCAACCTTGTAGCCTGCCATATCACGCATCTTCGCCTTCTGGAAGAGTGCGTCAGATACACGAATCTTGTAAGTTGCTGACGCTGAAGTGCATTCAACCGTCTTCCCAACATCAGGAGCATCGATTTCGACTCCGGGTAAACTGGTGACAAGTTGATCTTTCAACATTTTCGTTTGCTTAGCGTTTCCATGCACCAAGACAACCCGGCGCGGAGCGGTTTGCGTGATGAGAGTACGAACGCTCTTTCCATCCGCTTTGCCTTCAAAGTCTATGCTGAGGATCGTGGCTCGAATAATCACTTCACGCGTCTCAGAAACGAGCTTTGTCGGAACTTCATGCACCTCTTCTTCTTCCTCCACTTTCTCTTCCACCTTTTCGATTGGATTTTCCTCCATCATCGGAGTATCGTGCACTGGCTCCACAGTTGTACCGCTCGCGTTCTGTGAGATGCGATGAAACATTTCGATATCGATCTCCTGCCCATAATCGGTCATCGTCGGTTCCCACACCTCCTCCGGGAACATGGGTCCACCGGACGTCATGATAGGGGTAAAACCCTCGGTTAACGTTTCGCGGCGTCGCAAATCGGCTTCTTGAGTTGAACCGACCGTAGTTACTCCGAAGAGAACATCCATGGGTTCTGCTTCTTGCTCTACTGGTTGTATATCGGCGACTTCTTCGGTCACCGGAGCCGACGCGGACTGACTATCCTTTTCCTTCTTTTCTTCGATCGTATTCGTTTTCTGAGAGCTTTCGTGCTCGGCAAGCTCGTCACCTTCGAGTGGCACTCGTCTTGACAATGTCAATTTCACCTTTTTCTTCGCCGCCGCCTTTGAGCTAAGCTGCAAGACTTGCTCTGTGAGCGAGCCATGTTCTGCTTGACCCGTTAAGATGACTAAGTTGCTCTTATCTTCGGCCCATTCAGCGAACAGATGTCTGGCCGGTCCCGCTTCTAAGCTACCGAAGGATGCCAGCACCACCTTTGGACCAGGTGGCAAGTCTTTGAGCTCATCGATGGAGTGACAAAGAGTGAGAAACTTTGTGTTGAATGGGTTCTCACGCTTGCGCTCGAACGCATTCGTGACATGATCACCCATCCATTCTAAGTGCGATTTCGCGAAGTCAATCGTGTTGTAGGCCACGTTCGTCAAGAGGACTATCTGATAGGAGCCCAACTGCCGTTGCGCCCACTTCTCTTCGAGCATCAAAATCAACTCGAGCACTCGGCCCGCCGGATCTATTGGAATGAGCACATTTCCGTTCATGCGCAAACTGGATAAAATCGAATCAACTATCTTTGCGTCTCGCGTGGTTTTGTTGGGCACTTCTCGCTCGATACTGCTCGCATCTGTGATGAGCAGCGCCGGTCTGTGAATGGCATCGAACGACGTTCCGTTCAAGTGTCTCTCCTTGCGTACGTTATAGTCCACCGCGTACACAACGTCTTCTGCATCCTTGCCTATTTTCCACACCGCTCCACCAAGAGTGTGTCCCGCGGCGTAAGCCATCACAGATATTCCATCCCCCTTTCCTCGCAACATGGAGAGCTGCATGTACTTGACCGGCATAAATGCGGCGAACGCAGTGTCCACATCGTCTAGAGAAAAAACGTTTTGAAAGTCGCCTTGATCTTGTCTCGTCAAGAAATGATCATACATGTACATCTGTCCCATCTTGTGCACGGGAAGCGTCGCGTAAACCTTGCAATTCATGCCCAACTTCCCAAACGCGTAGGGCAGCGCGCCCAAGTGCGCGGTGTCCGGATGCGAGATCAAAACCGCATCTACTTCCGGTGCAATCGCCGCCAAAGGCGCGAGCATGTCGACATCAAATTGATCGTTCCATCCGCAGTCCAGCAAGATGTTACACCCATCTATGGATACGTGGTAACACATCGGTTGCTCGCCTGTTTCGTGTTTTCACCGTCAGTCGACGAACGATTTCAAAGATCACATCATCGAGAGCGATCGCGAGGAGAACGCGCGCGCACGCACCTTTCACTCCATACAGTGGCGTCACCAGCACCTTATTCCCTCGTTCAACCTCCTTCTTCTTCACGGCGGCGCCCTCGACGACGTCCATCGGTGCATCTGCCGTCATGCCCGCCTCGTGAATTCAACGCCGCGCGAGCTCGTTTGAATTCAATCTCACCCGCGAGCGCGTTCGCGGACACTCCGAACGCGCGCGCCAGAGCGTTTTCGTCGCCGTCCGACGCCTTTCGCCCCCAGCGCGCGCTCCCGAGTCGAGCAGTGAGGTTTCTCGCGATCGTCGAACGTGGCTCTGACCTGGGCTGGATGCTCGACGCCATATCTCAACCCGCGACCGCGGTCCACGAGTCGATCGGTCGAGCGAATCGACAAGGGAACGGATCGCGAGAGCCTGCGAGACGGAGCCATCGCACGCGCGCGCGCTCGACGAGCGATTGGCGCGTCGTGAAGAAAGATGTCATCCATGTTCGGAAGCGTCGGTGGTTGGTTCTCGTCGACGAGCGAGGGCGCAGATAAGCTGTACGTGCGATCGCGACGAGGGAATGCGTCGTTTAATTTCATCGCGTCCCGCGGGGCCGTGTTCTCGGACGTTGGACGCGCCGCGCGCGACCCTCGAGCGAACCGAGCCGAGATCGTTTGTCGTTTCTCGGAAGACTGACGGATATGTTTTCCCTGCTCGCGCAGTGAGACGGACCCGACGAAGCTGTTCCATGAATTTCCCCACCCTGAAAACTGGAAATCTATCGTGGATGATTTGGAGGGACGATTCGGTGAGGGGGCGAAGGATATTCCGAAGGCGATGTGCCCGCTCGGGAATAGGCGCGCGACGTTGCGCAGGTTTCTGGTGGCGCGCAAGTATAGCGTTGATGATGCCGAATCCGCGCTCAGAGAGGCGATTGAGTGGCGAAAGACGGTTAAAATTGGAGATTGCATCGGGGTTGACGCAATTTTAGCGAAGGAACCGCGATGGGACTTGCTTGCAGACAACCGCAAAATCATGACGGGTACTCCGTTTTTGTGTTACACGAAACAGGGCTTCCCCGTGTATCTTTTGCGTTTGGGAAAAGGTGATTCGGCTTTGACTACAACGGCCAGCGAAGAGACGCATGTGTATTCTACGATTGTGCGAGGCGAGCACCTGATTCAATCCATCATCCCCGAAGCCACCGCACGTGCGAAAAAGCTCGCCGCGGAGGGTAAGGTACAGGAGGCGGTGTGCGCCGACCACGACGGCTTGGTTGACAAGCAAGTCGTTATTATTGATATGGAAGGAGTTGGTATGACCGCTTTAAGAGCTCTGTATGTGCTGAAGACGATTAATAGCGTAGCTTCACACAACTACCCAGAACTCTCGAAGGCGATTTACATCGTGAATGCGCCTTCGGTGTTTGATTACTTATGGAGCGCGGTGAAGCCCCTCCTCGCCGTGCACACGCAGCACAAAATTAAAATATTCAGTGACCGCGAGCAACAGTACTCGGGCTTGCAACGCTTGCTCGAGGACGAAGATATTCCGGACTTCCTCGTACCGGAAGGTCATACGCACGGCGCTAAAGATACGGTGACGACAGTGGACGGTTTCTTACCCGATACGGTCAAACAGATGGATGAATGGCTCAAGAGTCTCAGCAATGACGCATCCGAAGATGGAGGAAAGAACGACGAGGAAGTGAGCGCCACGATCGATAAGATGAGCGCGATTGAAATCAAGGAAGACTACGCTGCAGCTGACTAGTTAATACTACTTGCAAAAAGAATTTGTTACAATATTCACGTCGCCTCTACGCGCAATAGATCCATCGCTTCTAAGACTGTGTCTTGCACACCCATGAGCCCACTCAGCGGTTTGCCACAAAATGTCATTCCAGTCGCTTCTAATAACTCGTGTAGTCTGTTGTTGTCGAATAGATATAAATACGCCACGAGCGCCTCCAACGCGCTTGCGTCTCTGTGTATATCCCCTTTATGTCCAGATCGCGATTCGTGCCCAAAATCTCGTCCCCACTTCAGCACCGCGAGCTCTTCGTCCGTCAGAAAGTCTTTTTCGAGCAGGCGGTTGAGGTGCGCGTGCATGGCCTTCGCGCTGCACCAGCCCTTGGAGACGCCATCCTGTGGTCGTATGGCTCTCCCCGACGCGCTCGCCGTTTCGCTCGACGTGACGCGCTTCAAGATCATGTGTTGCCGAGCGTACAGTTCCCACACCGCATCGCCGAGGTACGTGAAAGCGAGCGCGACGGACGGGGAGCGGTCTACGAGCGGCTGCGGAATCTTTTCTAGAGTCAAGCCGCCTCGCCGGGAGCGATAGCTCAGCGTCTTCTTCGACGCGGGGGCGGGCGCTGCCTTTTTCTTTTTACCGGAGTTACCGCACCGTACGTCGAGAAGCACTCGCGCGCACGACATCGCGGCGAGCAGACTTCTGCGGGCGCGCGACGCACTTTTCTCGTTTATGCAGAAATTTCTCGTGTGGTTACAAGTGTGCTAAGTTCGTTTAGTCAGCCTTCGCCGGCGCCTCGTCTTCTTCGTCTCCAAGTCCCCAGTCTTCTTCAGCACCGTCTGCGGCGGCAGGTTCGGACGCTTCCTCCTGAGTATCTTCCGTTGCGACGGGTTCCGGCTCCGGCTCGGGTTCCGGCTCGGGTTCACAAACTTCCTCTTCTACGGTTTCTGGCTCTTCGACAGACTCTTGCTCCTCGACAGTGACTTCCTCAATCGCTTCAGCGAGGTCTTCAACTGCGGCAGAGCTGACGTACGCGCGAGCATCCTTGAGTTGGTTTGCTTCGGCGCGAGCGCGTTCCTCGGAAACAAGCGCCTCGTCGAAGCCCTCAAACAATTCGAGATGTCCCGTAGGGTCTGCTAATGCCTCAGCCGCCTTCTTGTTCACCTTTCTCAGATCATCTTTCCAAAGCGCGATAATCTCAGACACGCGGCTCGGCGCATACGTGCGAGCCATGAAGGCTGCTTCAGGAATACGGTTCGTTTCAATCAACAAATCGAGGCAGCCGTCGATATCCTTCAACATGAACATGGAAATGAACGCAACGTTGTTTTTACCCTTCGCCTTGGCCTCCGCGACGAGTTGCTTGACAGTCTCCGGGGAACCAGCCGACGTTGCGAGAAGCAATTGACCAGACAAGTCGCCAGACTTTTCCAAGCACTTGTTCGTGAGATCGAGGTCACCGTTCGCCATCGCGAGCTCACCCAGCTGCTTCCACTTGGACTCATTCGCACCTTCCGTCTCAACAATCTCTCTCGCGATGTCAAGCTCACCCAATTGAACGGCGAGCTCAAATTTAAAGTCGGGATCTGTGGCGATGCGCAGCGCGTCGCTCACCAAACCGCGCGACTCCAAGAAGCGCGCGATCGAGTTGTGTTGCTCCACAGGGATCGTCTCAAGAACTTCTTCGGCTGCTTCTAATTCACCGCGAAGGACGAGCGTCTTGAATTCGACCACGGTCAAAAGTAAAGTGAAGGACACGACGGAGAAGTTCTTATCCATCAAGAAGACGCGGTTTTGCGCGGCGAGGTAGCCCAGAATGTACATGGAGCGATCCATGTGCGTGAGAGTGGTAACTTCACCGCCGACGCAGTAATTCAACTTCTTATCCGCGGTAGTGTAAATGAAACAGTCTCCAACCCAAATGCCCGTCACCACGGATTCATTAATTTCAGAGATCAACTCAAAAGACTCTTCGACGCCTTCACTTTCATCCACTTGCCCAGATGCGAATGCTTCCGCCGTCGCCTCAAGGTTGTAACGAAGAATGAAGAAGCTAGTGTCACTGACGATGGTCACCATCTCGCCGGATTCACTCCAGATGACATTCTTCACCGCGACATCCAATCGACGAATCACGCGGCACTCATCCCAATCGTAGAAGCAAATGAAGTCCATGGAGCGAATACCGAGCAAAGCGCCACCGTGCAAACCTTCGGCGGTGAAGTTCGGGCGGAACGCATTCTTTTCCGTGAAGTTCTTGAACAACTTGATCTTACTAGAACTTTCACGAACGGCGAACTCGCTCGGATCGATGCTCCACGCGAATTCAATCGCACTTCCAAAGCTCTTATTTCTCCACGCGAGCGCGGTGTAAATGATGTACTCGCCGTCTCCGCAAACGGCGACGAATCGTCCGTTCGGATTGTGCGACAAACTTTGCGGGTAGAGTTCACTATTTCCGAGATCCTTCACCGGCAACGGCAATCGCTCACCGTCGGCGATTTCGTAATCCGCCGGCAATGCCTTGACGTTCGTCGTCTGCACTTCGTTGTGTTTGCACCAGATGATTTTACCGGTGCTATCCATGCTGACGACGGGCTCGTCACGACCGATTTTGAACATCACCGTGCCTTCATCGTAACCGATCGCCACTGAATTAGAACTCTTCATACATCCAATCGCCCAAACCCGCTCCAATCCGTAGTTGAGCGTGTTCTCCAAACGGTACGTGTTCTGGTGCCAGATGCGCAACGTTCCGTCTTCGCTACCGGTGATGATCAACGGCAACTCTGGGTGGAAGCTGACCGCGGAAACATTGTGAGCGTGACCCTCCAATGTCTGCACGCACGATTTCGTTTGATAATCCCAAATCTTCGCCAACTTATCGTCCGCACCGGAGATGAGATACGGACGGTCCCCGCCGGTGAAGTAGTCGACGCAGTTTACCCCCTTCTCGTGCCCTTCCAACGTAAAGTTGCACACGGGCGACGTCACGTTCCACACCTTTATGGTGCGATCGAGCGACGCGCTCGCAAATGTATTCGTGTCCTTGGGGTTGAAAACCACGTGCATGACGTAGTGCGAGTGTCCCTCGAACACCATCGAGCAATCCCATTGTCGCTCCCAATCCCAAAGCTTGATGAGCATGTCGTCCGAACACGTCACCACGTACGGTTGCGTCGGGTGCACCGCGATCGATCGAATGTAATCTTGATGCGCTTCAAACCCAACCACCAATTCGGACGTGTTATAGTTGTACACTCGCATGAACATGTCGTCGGATCCGGTCGCGATCCACTGTTTGCGCGCGATCCATTTCGCCGTTCTCACCGGCAACTCCGTCACCTCGAACGACTTCACCAACGCGTTCGTCTCGTAATCCCATATCGCCACGTTCCCACTGTACAGATTCGTCAATATCCACGGTTCCGTCGGGTGGATCTCCACCCCTTTCACCCGGTCGCTCCTCTGCACCAGTTTCCGCTTGATGTCGAGTCGCATCGGCATCTCGTCCTCCTCGTCCTCCTCGTCCTCGTCCTCACCGCGCGCGCGTCCTCCTCCTCGCGAACCCACGCGCGGGGACGCCCGTGCGCACGCGTCGTCGACTCACGCATCCGTTCATCCGCGCATCCCGTCCCGTCCCATCCATCCGTTCGTGCGCGCGTCCGCGGGTCCTACGCCTAAACCCTCTCTATACCCTACGTCCTCGATCACACCGTCGACCGCACCCGTACGTACTATACCTACCATTCGCACCATCGTACATCGCGTCGTCGTCATACATAAAAAAAGTACGCGATGGCGTGTCGAGCCTCGCAGTACGACACTCCCGAGGCCCCGGGACGACGGCCGACGCGGGTGGGGGCGGGGCGACGGATGGGTGCGATTGGGGCTCGCCGTCCATCGTCGTCGTCGTCGTCGTCGTCGTCGTCGTCGTCGCGAGCGGTGACACACCGTCGCGCGCGCGCACGACCGAGCGCGTACCGCACGCACTCGACGGACGTCGGGACGCGCGAGGACGAGGACGAGGACGAGGACGAGGACGAGGATGACGACGATGATGACGACGGCGCCCGTGGGACGCGCGGGCGCGCGCGAGGCGTACGGGGGATCCCGCGCGGTTCGCGACGCGACGCGACGCGCGAGACGAGGGGTGAGACGATGCGATCGATCGAAAGCGATGATGACGCGCGCTGGGAAAACGCCGGACGGACCGAAACTCGTCATCGCCGGCATCACCGGCGCCGTGGGACAAGAGTTTTTGCGCGTGCTCAAGGAGCGGGACTTTCCGTACGCGAGCGTGAAGATGTTGGCGAGCGCGCGAAGCGCGGGGAGCGAGGTTGAGTTTGACGGTGAGAAGTACATCGTGGAAGAGCTCACGGAGGACTCGTTCGATGGGCAAGACATCGCGCTGTTCTCCGCCGGTGGGTCCATCTCGAAAAAGTTTGGCCCGATCGCGGCGGAGAGAGGGTGCTTCGTCGTGGATAACTCGAGCGCGTTTCGCATGACGGACGGCGTGCCGTTGGTGATTCCGGAGGTGAACCCGGAGGCGATGGCGCACATGAAGGTTGGTGGTAAGGCTGGTATCATCGCGAATCCGAACTGTTCGACGATCATCGCGTTGATGGCGGTGACGCCGATTCATCGCGCGGTGGGCGTCGAACGCATGGTCGTGTCGACGTACCAGGCGGCATCCGGCGCGGGCGCGCTCGCCATGAAGGAATTGGAGCAACAAACGAGAGAAGTGGTGAACGATGGTGAATGCAAGACGATGGAAATCTTCAACTGGCAGTACGCCTTCAACTTGTTCTCTCACAACGCTCCGATGATGGAAAATGGTTACAACGAGGAAGAGATGAAGATGGTCAACGAGACGCGAAAGATTTGGGACTTCAACGACGTCGACATCACCGCGACGTGCATTCGCGTTCCCGTCATGCGCGCGCACGCTGAGTCCATCAACTTGACGTTGAAGACTCCGCTCGACGAGGTCAAGGCGAAGGAAATCTTATCCAAGGCGGAGGGCGTCTCCATCATTGATGACCGCGCGAACAACCGTTTCCCCACCCCGCTCGACGCCACCGACAACGATGACGTCTACGTCGGTCGCATCCGTCAAGACATCTCCCAATCCGGTAACAATGGTTTGGACCTCTTCGTCTGCGGTGATCAAATCAAGAAGGGTGCCGCGTTGAACGCCGTTCAGTGCGCCGAGCTCCTCCTCAAGTAAAACTAAAAGTACAACTTTTTTAAACCCAAGCCCCGAGGTTGCCACTCTCCGCGCACGCCGCCCCCATCATGACGACGACCGCGTCCTCGATCGCCATCAAGGCGTCGAGCAAATTGTATCCTTCGTAGCCGACCGCTATATCACGATTCGGGCGCCTTCAACTTTCGCATG
>CEVL01037562.1_pt1 | contig 20734 bp, 17 predicted proteins | sample 427051 | NCBI WGS metagenome assembly CEVL01 (sample SAMEA2623673, study PRJEB7988) | marine metagenome | biome: marine biome (ENVO:00000447); feature: surface water layer (ENVO:00002042); material: "saline water (ENVO:00002010), including plankton (ENVO:xxxxxxxx)" | depth 5 m
AAACATATTTTTTTCAGGATCATATAATTGCTTGATTACCCTTTTTTTTATGTGCCCTCTCTCATTTAATTTTTCAAAAATAATATTTGCAAGCATCTGATTTTCTGTTGAATGAGTGCTGTAGTAATTGTCAAAATCTATTGCGAAATCATGAAAATCACGTTCATGCTCGTTTTTCATCTGTTCAATTAGGGTTTCTGGGGGCACATTTTTTTCCTGCGCTTTTAACATTATCGGTGTACCATGAGAATCATCCGCACATATATAAAAACACTGGTTTCCTCTCATTTTTTGAAAACGAACCCAGATGTCGGTTTGGATATATTCAAGCATGTGCCCAATATGAATCGGCCCATTTGCGTATGGTAAGGCACTAGTGACCAAAATTTGACGTTGCTTATCTTTCATTGACTACCAAGGCTGCAGAAGTATGGCGCTAAAGTAGCATTATTCAATGATAACGTGAAGAGATAGCAATAAATTTGTAGAATGTATTTATATTCGAGTTAAGTAAAAGTATAGAGATACCAAAATGAATCGTGAAAAAATAGAAGAAATACTGTCTGGCGTGATTGACCCTTATATTAAAAAGGACATAATTAGTACAAAGAGTGTCAAGAATGTAAGTGTTAAAGATAATAAAGTTTCGATAGAAATTGAGTTTGGTTATCCTCTTGATGGTATTAAAGAAAAATTATCAAAAAAAATTAAAGATGAAATAACCCAGGCCTGCAATATTGATTGTATAATTAATATTTCTAGTAAGATTTTTTCACATGCAGCACAAAAAGGCACTCAGATACTGCCAAATGTTAAAAATACAATTGCTGTTGCTTCGGGCAAAGGTGGAGTTGGAAAATCAACAACCTCGATCAATCTTGCACTCGCATTGCATGCAGAAGGTGCTTCAGTAGGTATATTGGATGCTGATATTTATGGTCCAAGCCAACCTAGAATGCTAGGTTTGAAGGGAAAACCTGATTCGCATGATGGTAAGACAGTAGAACCAAAGGAAAATTATCATATTCAGTCTATGTCAATCGGTTATTTGATTGACGAAGAAACACCAATGATATGGCGTGGCCCTATGGTTACTGGAGCCTTAGAACAATTATTAAATGATACTAATTGGAGAGACCTAGATTATCTTGTTATTGATCTTCCACCAGGTACGGGTGATATTCAACTAACCTTATGTCAAAAGATTCCAGTTAGTGGCGCAGTAATTGTCACGACTCCACAAGATATTGCTTTATTGGATGCTAGAAAGGCATTGAAAATGTTTGAAAAAGTTCAAGTACCAGTCTTAGGCATCATCGAAAATATGAGTACTCATATTTGTAGTAAATGCGGAAATGAAGAGCATATTTTTGGTAGCGGTGGTGGAGAAAGTATGGCTAAACAATATGAAGTAGAACTACTTGGTTCATTGCCGCTTGATGTGAAAATTCGCGAAGGTGTTGATAATGGTAAACCGACTGTAGCTATTGAACCTAATTCTGTTATTTCAGACAATTATCGTGATATTGCTAGATCTGTCGCTGCGAAAATTTCATTGCAAGCTAAAGATTATACAAGTAGGTTTCCAAAGATAGTTATTGAGAATAATTAAATGACAACATAATTTCATAATATAAATATAATAGACAATATCATGAGCATAAAGAGTGACCAGTGGATTAGAAAAATGGCTGAAGAATACAAGATGATAGAGCCATTTGAACCAGTTCAGATAAAAAAAAATGGTACTGAGAAATTGATATCCTATGGGACATCAAGTTATGGTTATGATGTTCGATGCGCTGATGAATTTAAGATTTTTACTAATGTTCATTCAGCTACAGTAGATCCAAAAAATTTTGATCCAGACAGTTTTGTTGATACCAAGGGCGATCATTGCATAATCCCACCTAATGCATTTGCTCTAGCCAGAACAATTGAGTATTTTCGTATTCCAAGAAAAATTCTTACCATATGTTTGGGTAAATCAACTTATGCACGTTGTGGAATTATAGTGAATGTAACTCCCTTAGAACCAGAGTGGGAAGGGCATGTCACCCTAGAATTTTCAAATACAACTAACTTACCAGCTAAAATTTATGCAAATGAAGGAGTAGCACAAGTTATTTTTCTTGAGTCGGACAAGGAGTGTGAAACATCATACAAGGATAGATCTGGAAAATATCAAGGTCAAAGGGGAGTAACTCTTCCAAAAACGTAATTAAGAATTAATACTTGAATAGTGTCAAATGAATAACCTTCCAATTTTTATAAAACTCCAAGATGAGAAATGTCTTGTAGTAGGCGGCGGTATGGTTGCTACAAGAAAAATAAAGCAGCTATTAAATGCTGGTGCGAAAATATTTGTTGTTGCAATCAAAATTAAGGCATCTTTAAAAGAAGCACATAAATTAGGAAAGATTCATTGTCAAGAGGAGAAATATAGTGAAAAGCATCTTGAGGGTAAAAGAATAGTTATCGCAGCGACTAATGACAAGAAGTTGAATAATAAAATTGCCGAGCAGGCAAAATCAAAAAACATTTTTGTAAATGTTGTAGATAATCCTGAAGTTGGAACATTCGTAATGCCATCTGTTATAGATAGAAGCCCCGTTGTAATTGCTGTCTCAACAAGTGGGACGGCACCTGTTCTTACCAGACTGTTAAGTACAAAATTAGAGACAATAATTCCCTCTAAATACGGCCAATTAGCAACGCTGATTAATCGCTTTCGTCATCGAGTTAAAGAAAAATATAAAAATTCTAAAGAGAGACGGCAGTTCTGGGAAAATATTTTGAATGGCTCAATTGCTGAAATGTTCTATGTTGGTCAAGAAGAAAAAACCTTAAAGTTGATTGAAAAAAAACTCAAGAACAATAAACCGCTAGCAGAGAATATAGGAGAAGTTTATTTAGTCGGCGGAGGTCCCGGAGATCCTGAATTATTAACTTTTCGTGCTTTACGTCTAATGCAGCAATCCGATGTTGTTCTATACGATAGATTAATATCTCCAAAAATTCTTGATTTCGTTCGTAAGGATGCTGAGAGAATTTATGTTGGTAAAGAAAGAGATAGGCATGCATTACCTCAATCTGAGATTAACCAATTATTAGTAGATCTAGCTAAAAAGGGTAAGCGTGTATTGCGATTGAAAGGAGGAGATCCATTTATGTTTGGGCGTGGTGGCGAAGAAATAGATTTACTCTACGAAAATGGAATTTCATTCCAAATAGTCCCCGGAATTACTGCTGCGGGTGGTTGCGCATCTTATGCCGGTATACCTCTAACTCACCGTGATTATGCACAATCTTGTTTGTTTGTTACTGGACATTTAAAAGATGGAAGCATGAATTTGAATTGGAATACTTTGGTGCAACCTCAGCAGACCATAGCTGTTTATATGGGTACTCATAGTTTAGACATTTTAAGTCGTCAATTGATAAAACACGGTATGAAAAAATCAATGCCAGCTGCAATTATCCAACAAGGAACCACAGGAGAACAAAGTGTTTTTCTCTCAACAATTGCAAACTTACCTCGTGTTCCAAAAGAACATAATGTTAAACCGCCAAGCATGATAATCATTGGGGAAGTTGTTTCACTACACGAAAAACTGGCATGGTATAAGCCTGATAGCTAATTACTCTAAGCTCATTAGCTTTTTATATCTTGTCACATTAATCCAAAAAAAATCATTGAAAGTTCTCTTAAAGTACTCTATTATCATGAAGAGAACCTTTGGAGAATTTTAAATGTTAACAGGCTTAGAAGAAAAAATTTTACAGTGCATCACAATGTATATAACTCAGAATGGACGTAGCCCAACATTAAATGAGATTGGACAACTACTTCAAATTAAGTCTAAAGGTACTATACATCGCTATGTTGAGTCGTTAATTAAAAAAGGCCATCTCCAACGGAGCGGTAGAAATTGGCGAGGTATACGTCTTACAGGCGAGCAAGATCGAAAGTGGACTGTTTTGCCGTTGGCAGGTCGTATTGCTGCGGGGAAACCAATAGAAGCAATTTCAGAACAATACGAAATAAATTTTTCTGAAATGTTGTTGGGGCCGGGGCGGTACGTTCTTGAAGTTCAAGGTGATTCCATGGTAGATGCAGGGATATTAGATGGTGATTTAGTTATTGTTAGAGAGACTCAGTCAGCTAACAATGGCGATATAGTTGTTGCGCTTATTGACAATAACGAAGCGACTTTAAAACGACTCAGAAAGAAAGGGGATCAAATTGAATTAATTCCAGATAATAAATCAATGATCCCAATGGTTTATCTTGCTGATCGCATAAACATACAGGGAGTAGTTGTAGGTCAAGCTCGAATGTATTGATTCTTTAAAACCCAATAAAGGTTCCAGAATATAAAGTTACACATCTTTTCTATTCTGATGCTTCGCACTCATTATTATTTTCATAAGCGCCTCTTGTAATATTGAGTCGTTATCGTTACTAAATAAAGAAAATATTAATAGTAATCTCCCCACCCCTAATGCTCCTTGAGTTAGGAATTGATATTCTCCAGAAGATGCGTTGCTATCTGATAGATTAAAAAAGTAACCAACTCCATATCTTCCCGATATTTTTTCTAGTTTTAGCTTAGTTTGATCTGAATGAACTAGTGCCTCTTTTCCAGTTTGTTCTACCAAAGAACGAATATATTCTGGCGATGAGATATTTCTTTGAAAACCATCTTCCCAGAGTATAGATAAGTTTAATTGGTATATTTCTCCTTTGTTTTTATCAAGATTATAGAAAGTAATTATTGGCGGTTTATCATCATTTGTTGTTTTATATCTGTAATTCCATATTTTCGGCACATTAATTATCAATTCACCATGTCCAGGTATTGCAAATGATTCGGAGTCAGTTCTATATTCGTTTTGATTTTCTGATTTAGCAAAAATATTAATTACATAGAAGGAAAAGATTATAATAATAAAAGCTTTGTACATACGAAGTAATTTAGACATAGAAAATTTATAAGTGCAGCGATAATTTCAATTTAATGGATATTTTTGAAATATAATGCAGGCATTAGTCCCTCCAAAACCAAAGCTATTTGACATAATGGTTTTTAATTCTGCATCATCAATTCTATTTGAAGCAATTGGCATATCTTTCGCTTCCGAATCAATTTTAGATATATTCATTGATTTGGCTATAAAATTATTTTCTAACATTAATAAACTATAAATCGATTCATTTGAGCCAGCGGCACCCAAACCATGTCCCGTTTGTGATTTCGTGGCGCTAATAACTGGAATTTTCTTTTTGAAAACTTTTCTGATGGCATCTAATTCCGTAATATCTCCAGCAGGAGTACTTGTGGCATGCGCATTGATATAATCGATTGGAGCATCAACAGATCCCAGTGCTTGTTGCATGCATCTTACTGCGCCTTCTCCGGATGGTTTAACCATATCAAATCCATCTGAAGTTGCTCCATAACCAATAATTTCAGCATAAATTTTTGCATTCCGCGCTAGGGCGTGTTGGAGTTCTTCAACAACTAGAATGCTTCCTCCGCCCGAAATAACAAAGCCATCACGTTCTGAATCGTATGGCCGGGAAGCTTGTTCAGGGTTATCATTGTATTTTGACGACAAAGCTCCCATGCTGTCGAAAAGTAATGTTGATGTCCAATGTATCTCTTCTCCACCACCTGCGAAAATTAAATCCTGTTTGTTAGATTGAATAATTTCATATGCGTTACCAATGCAATGAGCACTTGTTGCACAAGCCGAGCTTATTGAATAATTAACACCTTTAATTTTGTATGCAACAGATAAACATGCGCTATTCGAACTAGTCATTATTCTGGGTACCATAGTTGGTCCAACTTTGCGTGCACCACGTGAACGAAGGGTGTCTATAACGTCCAGCATATTTTCATTAGAACTACCTCCTTGACCAACAATTAATCCAGTTCTTTCATTTGAAATTTTAGCTTCATTGAGATTAGCGTCATCAATTGCCTCTTGCATTGCCACATAACAGTATGCAGCACTATCACCCATAAATCGTTTTTGTTTACGGTCTATTAAAGCATTTAGGTCGATATCTATTGAGCCATGAACATGTGAACGAAATTCTAGTTCCGCATACTCAGGTGAATGTTGAATACCAGATTTACTATTTTTTAGAGAATCTAAAACTTCAATTTTATTGTTACCTATGCTGGAAACAATTCCCATACCTGTAATGACAACTCGTTTCAATTTTATAATTCCTAAAAGTTTTCAGTCGATTTGAATAGACCAACACGCAGGTCTTCTGCTGCATAAATTTCTTCACCATCAACAGACATACTAGCGTCTGCTACTCCCATAACTAATTTTCTTAAGACAACTCTTCTCATATCAACATGATAAGTAACTAATTTATTTTTTGGTGTTACTTGACCAGAAAATTTAACGGCGCCAGCACCAAGTGCTCGTCCCTTTCCCTCAGCACCCGACCAACCAAGAAAGAATCCAATCAGCTGCCACATTGCATCTAAACCAAGGCAGCCAGGCATAACTGGATCTCCATCAAAATGACAATCAAAAAACCAGAGTTCCGGATTTATATCAAGTTCTGCAATAATCTCTCCTTTACCAGTTTTCCCCCCATTATTAGAAATTTCGATGATACGATCAAACATCAGCATAGGTTTTAGTGGTAGTTGAGCATTGTTTAACCCAAACATTTCCCCGTGGCCACAAAGATTTAACTCTTCTTGTGTGTAACTTTTTTTCTTATCCATAGTTTATTATTATCTCACGTCAGTAGTTTTTTTTCTAAAAAAAACGGGGCGCTATATATTACAACTGTTCTTGACAGTTAGTATTTGCCCATTAGACTTCAGGTGTGTGTTTTGTATAAGGTTATCGAATGGTTCAAAAAAGACGACATAGTGTTGCCGTAAAGATTGGTTCCGTGACAATTGGTGGTAGTAACCCAATTGTTGTGCAGTCTATGACTAATACCGATACGGCTAACGTGGAAACGACAGTCCAACAAACACAACAGCTAGCTGCAGCAGGTTCGGAGCTAGTTAGAATTACAGTTAATACAATCGAGGCAGCAGCAGCAGTCGCAAAAATTCGTGAAAAATTAGATGCATTAGGTTGTTATGTCCCCCTGGTTGGCGATTTTCATTACAATGGACATAGACTACTAACAGATTACCCTGAATGTGCCCAAGCATTAAGTAAATATCGTATAAATCCTGGTAATGTTGGTTTTGGTAAGAAGAGGGATGATCAATTTGCGGTAATGATTGAACAAGCTATTCTCAATGACAAACCCGTTCGAATTGGCGTTAATTGGGGTAGCTTGGACCAGGAATTATTAACAAAAATGATGGATGTAAATGCAAAAAAGACAAATCCATTGGATGCTGATGATGTTATGCAGGAGGCACTAATTGTTTCAGCATTAAATAGCGCAGAACAAGCCGAAAAGATAGGCTTATCTAGAGATCACATAATATTGTCATGCAAAGTAAGCGGTGTTCAAAAATTAATTTCAGTTTATAGGAATATAGCTAAGCGATGTGATTACGCATTACATTTGGGTTTAACTGAAGCAGGGATGGGTTCAAAGGGAATAGTTGCCTCTACAGCGTCTATTGGAGTATTACTCCAGGAAGGCATTGGCGACACAATTAGAATTTCACTTACTCCGGAACCTGGAGGTGACAGATGCAATGAAGTTATTGTTGCTCAGGAAATATTACAAACTATGGGTCTTCGGTCTTTTACACCGCTGGTAACAGCATGCCCGGGGTGCGGAAGAACTACGAGCACAGTTTTCCAAGAATTAGCCGACAGTATTCAGGCATATGTACGTAGTCAAATGCCTATATGGAGGGAGAAATACATTGGTGTCGAAGAAATGAATTTAGCTGTTATGGGCTGTGTTGTTAACGGACCTGGCGAGAGCAAACATGCAGATATTGGAATTAGTTTGCCCGGAACAGGCGAGAATCCCTCTGCACCTGTTTTTATTGATGGAAAAAAAACAGTAACGTTAAAAGGTGACAAAATCGTTGAGGATTTTAGAAATATTGTTGATAAATATGTAGAAAATAAATATTCAAAAAAATAAAAAAATAAGATTGAATCGAAGTATTTAAGCATACAAGTTTTAGATCAAATTTCTTTAGATAATTTTCTTAATTATTAGAAACGAGGATATAGTGGCAAAAGAAAAAGTTTATAAGGTATCAGGTGAAATTTCTAAAAACGCTCATATTGATGAAAAAAAATATAAAGAAATGTATGCGCGCTCAATTAATGATTCTGATGTATTTTGGGAAGAGCAAGCCGAAGAATTTATAACTTGGTTTTCGAAGTGGGATATTATTCAAGAGTGGAATTTTAGTGATATTACAATAAGCTGGTTTAAGAATGCTAAATTAAATGTTAGTTATAATTGTATTGATCGACATTTAGAAAAAAGAGGAGATCAGATTGCAATTATTTGGGAAGGTGATAATCCTGATGATCAAAAGTATATTACTTACCGTGAATTACACGAAGAAGTTTGTAAGTTTTCCAACGTTTTAAAGTCACGTGGAATTAAAAAAGGCGATTGTATATCCATTTATATGCCAATGGTTCCCGAAGCAGCAGTTGCAATGCTCGCTTGTACTCGTATTGGCGCTATACACTCTGTCGTTTTTGGTGGTTTTTCACCAGAGTCACTCAAAGACCGCATATTGGACTCTGATTGCAAACTGATAGTTACAGCAGATGAGGGCATTCGTGGCGGGCGTTTCATACCGCTTAAAGAAAATGTTGATATAGCTCTTACTGAATGTCCAAATGTGCACACTACTGTTGTTATTCAGCGAACTGGTAGAAAAATTGCTTGGAATAAAAATCGTGATATTTTTTATCATGAGGCAATGGAAAAAGTTTCGTCTAATTGCCCAGCAGAAGAAATGGACGCAGAGGATCCTTTATTCATTTTATATACTTCTGGGTCAACCGGAAAACCAAAAGGCGTTCTACATTCAACAGCTGGTTATCTCTTATTCACTGCAATGACACATAAGTATGTATTCGATTATCGTGATAATGATATTTATTGGTGTACAGCTGATGTTGGTTGGGTTACTGGGCACTCATATATAATCTACGGCCCACTTTGTAATGGAGCGACAACACTAATGTTTGAAGGAGTGCCAACTTACCCAGATGCAAGTCGTTTCTGGCAGGTTGTTGACAAGCATAAAGTAAATATTTTTTACACAGCACCAACAGCAATCCGTGCATTGATGTGTAAGGGAGAAGATTTTGTCAAATCAACAAAGAGAAAAAGTCTTCGGATTTTAGGCACTGTTGGCGAACCAATAAACCCAGAAGCATGGGAATGGTATTATCATGTTGTTGGTGATGGGCGTTGTCCTATTATTGACACTTGGTGGCAAACTGAAACCGGAGGCCATCTAATCACCCCTTTACCTGGCGCAACTGATTTAAAACCAGGTTCGGCAACGCTACCATTTTTTGGAATCGAGCCCTGTTTAGTAGATGAAAAAGGAAATGAAATTAAAGGTGCAGGAGAGGGTTCTTTATGCTTTAAGCGGTCATGGCCGGGCCAAATGCGCACAGTTTTTGGAGATCATGAGCGTTTTAAGAATACCTATTTTACATCATATCCTGGTCTGTATTTTAGCGGCGATGGGGCACGTAAAGATATTGATGGCTATTATTGGATAACCGGAAGAATTGATGACGTAATTAATGTTTCCGGACATCGTATGGGTACAGCGGAAATTGAGAGCGCACTAGTACTTCATCGTGATGTTGCTGAATCAGCTGTCGTCGGTTATCCCCATGATATCAAAGGTCAAGGGATCTATGTGTATGTCACTCTAAACGACGGTGTTCAGCCCTCCGACGAATTAAAACAAGAACTTCTTCGACACGTACGCACCGAGATAGGCCCATTTGCCTGCCCAGATATAATTCAGTGGTCACCAGGGTTACCAAAAACTCGATCTGGTAAAATTATGCGACGAATTTTAAGAAAAATTGCGCATAATGAGGTAGATGATTTAGGGGATACAAGTACTCTTGCTGAGCCTAAAGTTGTTAATAATCTTATTGAAAATAGAGAAAATAAATAGTTCGTCTAGACACCCAATGTCTTGATAGCTTACAATATATCAACAATATCGGGAGTTGCCACCAGAGCAACTCCCTTTTTTATGTCCATGAGAGGTTATATTTTTTGACAGATAAAGCCTTATTGGCTCTTGAAGATGGCTCTGTATTTTATGGTGTTTCTTTTGGCATTAGCGGAGAAGCAACAGGGGAGGTTGTTTTCAACACGGCAATGACGGGCTATCAGGAAATACTTACAGATCCATCGTATTACAAACAAATTGTCACACTAACGCATCCCCACATAGGGAATGTAGGTATTAACGATGATGATGAGGAATCAAATCGTGTTTATGTTAGTGGTCTAATAATAAGAGATTTATCTATTACAGCAAGTAATTGGAGGAGTGAAAATAATTTAGCCGAATATTTGAAAAAACATAAGATCGTTGCAATTGCAGGTATTGATACGCGTCAACTAACAAGACATATACGCAAAAATGGGGCAATGAAAGGTTACATTATTGTAGGCTCAGATATCAAAATTGAAAACGCGATAAATAAAGCAAAATCATTTGGTGGTTTGGTGGGAATGGATTTAGCAAAAGAGGTCACGACTCAGACATCATATATTTGGTCTCAGGGGGTTTGGCATTTGAAGAGGAAATCAACTACCAAAAATAAAAATAAGCATCGTATTGTCGCATATGATTATGGTATTAAAAGAAACATACTTAAAATATTAGTTGATTTGGGGTGTGAGGTTACTGTAGTACCAGCAAAATATACAGCTGAGGAAGTTTTAAAAGAAAAACCCGATGGTATTTTCTTATCAAATGGGCCCGGTGATCCAGATGCATGTGATTATGCTATTTCGGCAATAAAAAAAATCATAACTACAGGAATACCCGTTTTTGGTATTTGTTTAGGCCACCAACTTTTATCGTTAGCGCTTGGAGCCAAAACGGTGAAAATGAAATTTGGCCATCACGGAGCAAATCACCCAGTGTTATCTCTTGCTGACAAGAGAGTTTTAATTACAAGTCAAAATCATGGTTTTGCTGTTGATGAAGAATCTTTACCAAAAGATTTGCAAGCAACCCATCGCTCTCTATTTGATGGCTCTTTGCAGGGAGTACATCACAAAAGATTTCCTATATTTGGATTTCAGGGGCATCCTGAAGCAAGCCCCGGACCTCGTGATTTGCTTCCACTTTTTAATCATTTCATTGAGCTGATGGAAGAAAATACGAACTAAATATATTTATGCCAAAGAGAACAGATATAAATAGCATATTAATTATTGGCGCAGGTCCAATTGTAATTGGGCAGGCATGTGAATTTGATTACTCCGGAGCACAAGCGTGCAAAGCTCTTCGTGAAGAGGGATATAAAGTTATACTCGTTAATTCAAATCCCGCAACTATCATGACAGATCCCGATATGGCCGATGCTACATATGTAGAACCAGTTGATTGGAAAACTGTTGAGAAAATTATAGAGCGTGAGAAACCTGATGCTTTACTTCCAACAATGGGAGGACAAACTGCGTTGAACTGCGCTCTTGATCTTGATAAACATGGTGTGTTGGAAAAGTATGGTGTAGAAATGATCGGCGCATCGAAAGATGCAATTGATAAAGCTGAAGATCGTGAGTTGTTCAGAAAAGCGATGTTAGGTATTGGCTTATCCATGCCAAAATCTCAAATAGTTCATGATATAGAACAAGCAAAAGATGCATTAGATGCAATAGGGTTTCCAGCGATAATTCGTCCATCATTTACTTTGGGTGGAACGGGAGGAGGTATTGCATACAATGAAAATGAGTATTTCGATATTTGTGAAAAAGGACTTGATGCGTCACCGGTATCAGAAATTTTGGTCGAGGAGTCAGCTTTGGGCTGGAAAGAATATGAAATGGAGGTCGTAAGAGATAAGAATGACAATTGTATTATTGTGTGTTCAATTGAGAATTTAGATCCAATGGGCATTCATACTGGAGATTCGATTACTATTGCGCCGGCACAAACTCTAACAGATAAGGAATATCAAATTATGCGTGATGCTTCAATAAAGGTATTACGCGAAATTGGTGTAGACACAGGAGGGTCGAATGTTCAGTTTGCAGTCAATCCTAAAAATGGAGAATTGATTATAATCGAGATGAACCCTAGGGTTTCTCGTTCATCGGCGTTAGCTTCGAAGGCTACAGGATTCCCAATCGCAAAGGTAGCTGCAAAACTTGCCGTTGGTTTTACTTTAGATGAACTAAAAAACGAGATAACAGGAGGAGTTACACCAGCTTCATTTGAACCAACGATTGATTATATTGTAACTAAAATACCTCGTTTTACTTTTGAAAAGTTTCCTCAAGCAGATGATAGATTAACAACACAGATGAAGTCAGTCGGTGAGGTAATGGCCATTGGTCTTACTTTTCAAGAATCATTACAAAAAGCACTTTGTGGTCTAGAAACTAATGTTAATGGTTTGAGTGAGATGCTACCTGAATCAGAATATTCTATTGAAAAACTTAAGAAAGAGTTGTCTCAACCAGGAGCTCATCGACTTTGGTATGTTGCTGACGCATTTAGATATGGTTTGAATATAGATGATGTTTATAAAATTACACAGATAGATCGATGGTTTTTAGTACAAATTTATAATTTAGTTGAAACAGAAAAAACCATAATAAATGAAGATTTAAGATCATTAACTCGCGAACGTTTTTTGAAATTAAAACAGATGGGGTTCTCTGATTCTAGATTAGCTGAGTTATTTAGAAAAACTGAATCAGAAGTACGTAGTATGAGGATTAAAATGAATATTAGACCTATTTATAAGCGCGTTGATTCGTGTGCTGCTGAATTCGAATCAACAACCGCTTATATGTACTCTTGCTACAGCAATGAATGTGAAGCGCTGCCTAGTAAAAGAAAAAAAATTATGGTTTTGGGTGGCGGTCCAAATAGAATTGGGCAAGGCATTGAATTTGATTATTGTTGTGTGCAAGCTGCTTTTGCAATGCGCGATGCTGGATATGAAACCATTATGGTTAATTGTAATCCAGAAACAGTATCAACTGATTATGACACATCTGATCGACTTTATTTCGAACCACTAACATTAGAAAATGTTTTAGAAATTATTAATATTGAAAATCCCTTCGGGGTGATTGTTCAATACGGAGGTCAGACACCATTAAAGCTTGCCCGTGATCTTGAAAAGGAGGGTGTACCGATTATTGGGACTAGTCCAGATTCAATCGATCTAGCAGAAGATAGAGAGAGATTCCAAAAATTATTAAACGATATCGGATTAAGGCAACCCCCAAATAAAACTGTAAGAAATATTGACGAAGCAGTTAGTTCTGCGAACAAGATTGGATTTCCGTTAGTTGTTAGGCCTTCTTATGTATTAGGGGGGCGTGCAATGGAAATTGTTTACAACGAAAATGATCTTAGAGACTATATGGGAAAAGCAGTTCAAGTATCAAATTCATCACCTGTACTTCTTGATAGGTTTTTAAATGATGCTACTGAAGTTGATGTAGATGCTGTTTCTGATGGCAATGATGTTTTTATTGCGGGTATCATGGAGCATATTGAACAGGCAGGCGTACACTCTGGCGATTCAGCTTGTTCGCTTCCACCTTTTAGTTTGACTGAATCTATACAAGAGGAGCTGGCAAAACAAGTAACTTCTCTTGCTAAGGGTTTAAATGTTATTGGTTTGATGAATACTCAGTTTGCCATTCAAGGGGATGATATTTTTGTGCTTGAAGTCAATCCAAGAGCGTCCCGAACAGTACCTTTTGTGTCAAAAGCAACAGGATTCCCGATTGCTAAGATTGCAGTGAATTGTATGGTTGGTAATAGTTTAAAATCTCAAGGGATAACTAAGATGCCAAAATTAAATTATTATCACGTTAAAGAGTCAGTATTTCCATTTATAAAGTTTCCAGGTGTTGATCCGCTTTTAGGTCCGGAGATGAAATCAACAGGAGAAGTAATGGGCATTGGCAAAACTTTTGGCGAAGCCTTTGCTAAAGGGCAGTCAGCAGCAGGAGAGAAGCTGTCAAGCTCAGGGCATGCATTTATAAGTGTTAAAGATATAGATAAAGAACTAGCAATAAATGTAGCTCAAGAGCTAGCAAGTTTGGGATTCGAGATATCTGCAACATCAGGAACCAATAACATTTTAAACAAAGCAGGTATAAAATGTACGAAGATTAATAAAGTAAGAGAGGGAACACCGCACATAGTTGATATGTTAGAAAAGAACGAAATCGATTTGATTGTCAATACAACAGAAGATAAAGATGCAATAGCAGATTCTTTTTCTATAAGAAGGACTGCATTGCAACATAAAGTATTTTATACAACAACAATGGCAGCTGCCCAAGCAACAGTTGAAGCATTAAAGCAAAGGGAAAAAAGTAACGTAATTAGTTTGCAAGAATTACATGAGGGTATTTCCTATGACTAAATCCCCAATTACAAAAACTGGAGCAGAGAGATTACGTGAACAGTTGCACGAATTGAAAACAGTTGAACGACCTCGTATAACTGCTGCAATTGCTGAGGCCAGAGCACATGGTGATTTAAGTGAAAACGCTGAATATCACGCAGCGAGAGAACAACAAAGTTTTACGGAAGGGCGCATAAACAAGATTGAATCGACTCTTGCAGAAGTTCAGATTATTGATGTAAAGGAAATTAATGAGAAGGATAAAGTAGTTTTTGGTGCGACTGTTAAAATTTTAAATCTTGAAACAGATAAAGAAGTTACATATCAAATAGTCGGGGAATTAGAGGCCGATATAAAAGCAGGATTAATTTCAATTGCATCACCAATTGCGCGTTCACTTATAGGTAAGAAAAAAGGAGATATTGTTGATGTAAACGCGCCCAGTGGTCTCATTGAGTATGAAATTATTAATATAGAATATGTATGATTTGTTTATCGGATGACGAAAAATAAATCTAATAGACAGTGGCTATACTCACAAAATAAAGATTTTTATGTAAAGAAGGCACGTGAGTTCAATTTTCGCTCTAGAGCTGTATATAAACTCATGGAAATTAATCAAAAGGACGATTTGATAAAGTCAAACTATTGCGTGGTTGATTTAGGATCATCACCTGGGAGTTGGTCGCAATATCTTAGTAGTATTATTAAATCAAAAGGAAAAATTATCGCTATTGACCTGCTCCCTATGGAATCGATAAAGCATGTAACGCACATAACTGGGGATTTTACAGATAAGAGCGTCCTAAAAAAGTGTCTAAGACATACAGGAAATAATGGAGCAGACCTTGTAATTTCTGACATGGCCCCCAATCTAACGGGTATTAAAACGACAGATCAGTCGAGAAATTTAGCTCAGGCTGAACTAGTACTAGTTTTTTGCACTCAAACATTAAAGGCAGATGGTAATTTACTTATAAAGCTATTTGAAGGTGAGGGTATAAAAGCATTTAGAGAACTACTGAAGCAGAAGTTTGACAAAGTACTAGTCAGGAAACCAAGCGCATCTCGGGATAAATCGAGGGAATTTTATATTTTAGCGCGTTCATTTAGATTGTAGTAAAATTAGGAGCTAGAGATTACCACTTTAATAAAAGAGGGTTAGTAAATTGAATGATATGGTAAAAAATCTAATATTATGGGTTGTTATAGCGCTTGTTATGATGACGATATTCAGAAATTTTAGTAATCCAGGGATGTCTGGAGATTTAACCTATTCACAATTTATTTCTGATGTTAAAACTGGCCGTGTTGGCTCAGTTAGTATCGAAGGTAGTTCAATCACCGGGCAACTTACAGACGGAAATAGATTTACCACTTATAGTCCTGAAACAAATAATGATGCGTTAATTGGAACATTGCTTGAAAATAATGTTGAGATTAAAGGAATGGAGCCGAATAAGAATTCATTTTGGGCGCATGCTCTTATTTCTTGGTTCCCAATTATACTGTTATTAGCAATTTGGATATATTTTATGCGCCAGATGCAGGGAGGCGGCGGAGGTCGTGGTGCATTGTCCTTTGGAAAAAGCCGTGCTCGCTTATTAAGTGAAGATCAAATAAAAATAACTTTCAATGATGTTGCCGGCGTTGAAGAAGCTAAACAGGAGGTTTCTGAGTTAGTTGAGTTTTTGCGTGATCCAGGAAAATTTCAAAAACTAGGCGGTAAAATACCATCTGGTGTTTTAATGGTTGGTTCCCCAGGTACTGGTAAGACTTTATTAGCAAAAGCAATTGCTGGTGAGGCAAGAGTTCCTTTCTTCACAATTTCAGGTTCAGATTTTGTTGAAATGTTTGTTGGTGTAGGCGCATCGCGTGTGCGCGATATGTTTGAACAGGCAAAGAAACATTCACCATGTATTATCTTTATTGATGAAATTGATGCCGTTGGAAGACATCGTGGTGCTGGTTTGGGGGGTGGTCACGATGAGCGGGAGCAAACATTAAATCAATTATTAGTAGAAATGGATGGGTTTGAAGGGAATGAGGGAGTAATTGTAATTGCTGCTACAAATAGACCCGATGTATTAGATCCAGCGTTATTAAGACCTGGTCGTTTTGATAGACAAGTTGTTGTTCCTCTTCCAGATATTCGCGGTCGGGAACAAATCCTTAAAGTTCATATGCGTAAAGTTGCTCTTGGTGACAATGTTAAAGCAAACATAATAGCTCGCGGTACTCCTGGTTTTTCAGGCGCGGATTTATCAAATCTTGTTAATGAAGCGGCATTATTTGCCGCACGTGCAAATAAGAAACTTGTTGATATGGAAGAATTCGAACGGGCTAAAGATAAAATTATGATGGGAGCAGAACGTCGCTCTCTTGTTATGAGCGAAGAAGAAAAGAAATTAACTGCATATCACGAAGCGGGTCACGCAATTGTTGGCCGACTAGTACCATCTCATGATCCCGTTTATAAAGTAACAATAATTCCTCGAGGACGAGCCTTAGGCGTGACCATGTTTTTGCCGGAAGAAGATCGTTTGAGCTACAGCAAAGAGTTATTGAATAGTCAGATTTCAAGTTTGTTTGGAGGCCGTATAGCAGAAGAACTTATTTTTGACACTAACAAGGTAACAACTGGAGCTAGCAACGATATTGAACGTGCAACACAATTAGCTCGAAATATGGTTACAAAATGGGGTTTGTCGGAAAAACTTGGACCACTAACATATAGCGAAGAAGATGGTGAAGTTTTCCTAGGCCGCTCTGTAACTCAACACAAAGCTATTTCAGATGAAACAGCACATGCAATTGATGAGGAGATTAGGAGCATAATTAATATTAACTATAAACGCTCTGAACAAATTTTAAAAAAGAATATAAAGAAGTTACATTTAATGGCAGATGCTTTGATTAAATACGAAACAATTGATTCTGACCAAATCGACGATATTATGAAAGGAAAGATGCCAAGACCGCCATCAGGGTGGGATGATGGTGACGATCAGAGTACGACATCAAAAAAGAAAACAAAAAGAAAAGCAAAAGCTTCCAGGAAGAGGCCTGCAACATCAAGCGCGTCTCCAGCAAAGCCTGCTTAGATGAGAAAAATTTCAAATACAAGACAGTTTTTTGGAACAGATGGTATAAGGGGTAGCGTTGATAATGGCGAAATAAGCGCTGAATTCGTAATGAAACTTGGTTGGGCAGCAGGCAAGGTGCTAGCTAAACAAGGAAGTGGACCTGTTTTAGTAGGGAAAGATACTCGTATATCAGGATATATGTTCGAATCAGCTTTAGAGGCTGGTTTATCAGCAGCAGGAGTTGATGTTCGCCTCTTAGGTCCAATGCCTACTCCTGGAATTGCGTTTCTTACCAAAAGCACACGCGCACAAGCTGGGATTGTTATAAGTGCATCTCATAATCTTTTTCATGATAATGGCATTAAATTCTTTTCGGCAGAAGGAACAAAACTTCCTGATAGTGTTGAATTAGAAATCGAACACCAAATGAATCATTCAATGACCCCTGTTCCATCACAACATCTTGGAAAAGCTAGACGTATTACGGATGCGCCAAGAAGATATATAGAATTCTGTAAATCAAAAATTCGCACCGATTTAAATTTTCATAAATTAAGAATTATTATCGATTGTGCTAATGGCGCTACATATCATATAGCTCCAAAGGTTTTTGAAGAGTTAGGTGCAGAGGTCATACTACATGGAGTATCTCCGGATGGATTAAATATAAATGAAAAATGTGGAGCCACATCTCCAGATATCTTGAAAAAGTTAGTCAAAGAGTCTCGAGCTGATATGGGAATTGCATTTGATGGCGACGGGGATAGATTGATTATAGTTGATCACCAAGGAAAAATACTGGATGGTGATGACATTCTTTATATAATTACACGCTCTAGAATTAAAAAACTAAATGGTGCTGTTGTAGGAACAGTTATGAGTAATTTAGGTTTGGAAAATGCAATTAATGAATTAGAGTTAGATTTTTTTAGAGCAGCTGTTGGTGATCGTTACGTAATGGAATTGTTACTTGAAAAAAACCTAACTCTAGGTGGTGAAACATCTGGACATATAATAAATCTCGATTTAACGACAACCGGCGATGGAATAATTACCGCATTACAAGTGCTAGAAACAGTGTTGCTAACAGAAAAAAGTCTTTCAGAACTTACAAGTAGTGTAAAAAAATATCCTCAGTTATTAAAAAATATTAAGTTTGATACAAATGTTGATATAACACAAAACGATGAGCTTAATAACGCAGTTCATGATGCTCAACAAGATTTAGGCAGTAACGGTCGCATAATTGTAAGGCCCTCTGGTACTGAGCCTCTTATCAGAGTTATGGTTGAAGGTGAAAATAAAGGAAAAATTGAGATCATTGCTGAAGAATTAGTTAATAAGGTTAATAGTGTTGCAGCAAAGTTACACTGAGATTACCCAATAAATTATATTAATTCTTCAAATTTTTTTTGATCAAAACCCACTAAGAATTTATTTTTAGTTTTAATTACTGGACGTTTAATTAATGTGGGGTTTTTTAACAGCAATTCTATTATTTTAGGTTTAAATAAACACTTTTTTTCCTTCTCTGATAGTTTTTTCCAGGTTGTGCTTCGTTTGTTTATCAGTCGCTCAATTTCAATATTTTTGAGAAATTCATTAATTATTGATTTGGTTATTCCATGTTTATGAAAATCATGAAAGCAATAGTTAATACAATTATTATCCAACCATTTGCATGATTTTTTTACACTATCGCAGTTTTTTATACCATATAAAATTATGGAAGACATTCTGGCAAAACTATAAATCACGCAAGATTTCGTTTATTCCAACTTTTCCAAGCGTTTTTTCATCGACAGTTTTTACTATAACTGCACAGTAGAGGCTATATTTTCCGTCTTTCGATGGCAGGTTTCCTGATACTACAACTGAACCAGGCGGAATAGATCCATAAGTAATTTTTCCAGTACTGCGGTCATAAATGCGCGTGCTTTGACCTATATAGACACCCATTGAAATGACTGAGCCTTCGCCAACTATCACTCCCTCAACGACTTCAGAACGAGCGCCAATAAAGCAATTATCTTCGATAATAGTCGGGTTAGCCTGTAGCGGTTCGAGTACACCACCAATACCTACGCCACCAGATAAATGAACATTTTTACCTATTTGAGCACACGATCCAACAGTAGCCCAAGTATCTACCATTGTACCGTCATCAACATAAGCGCCGATATTTACAAAACTCGGCATTAACACCACGTTTTTTCCAATAAAACTACCTCGTCTCACAGTGGCGGTAGGAACTACACGAGCACCGGTTTTAACAAATTTAGTATTATCATAATCATAGAATTTATTTGGAATCTTATCGAAATAATTTGTATGTTCACCTTTAATAACAAAATTTTCATCAGCAATAAAAGAAAGCAGAACAGCTTTTTTTAGCCATTGATTGACTGTCCATTTTTCATTAATTTTCTCTGCTATTCTTAGTTCACCATTATCTAATTTTTTAATAATATCTTTTATCACATTTTTTAGCTCTTGATTTTCATCACTTGATTTAATTTCTGATCGTTTGTCAAATTGAGCATCGATAAAACTTTTTAAATCTTTCATTATTCTTCGTCCTAAAATTAATGAGTATCTTTCATGAATCTTTTAATTCGCTTAGCAGCATTTAGACATTCGCTGATATTCGAAACTAGTGCTATGCGAACTCTCCCATACCCAGGATTATTACCGTCAAAATCTCGTGATAGAAATGACCCCGGTAAAACTTTTACATTCTCTCTTGTATATAACTTTCTTGCAAAGTCTATATCAGAATAAGGCAATTTTGGCCACAAGTAGAAACCACCTAGAGGAGGGTTTACCTCCATAACTGGAGATAGTTCCTCGCAAATTTTTTTGAACTTCGCCCTGTAGAGCTTACGATTTTCAATAACATGTTCCTCATTGCTCCATGCAGCAATACTAGTTTTTTGAACATGTAAAGGCATTGCGCAACCATGATATGTTCGATATTGAAAGAATTTCTCTATTAAGTTTTCATCTCCCGCAACAAAACCTGATCTAAGTCCTGGCAGATTAGATCTTTTAGATAGGCTGTGGAA
>CEVL01183806.1_pt1 | contig 20589 bp, 22 predicted proteins | sample 427051 | NCBI WGS metagenome assembly CEVL01 (sample SAMEA2623673, study PRJEB7988) | marine metagenome | biome: marine biome (ENVO:00000447); feature: surface water layer (ENVO:00002042); material: "saline water (ENVO:00002010), including plankton (ENVO:xxxxxxxx)" | depth 5 m
CAGTTTTAACATTTTTATAATATTTATTAGACATAATTAAATAAGTTGATTCAATAACTTTATTTAATTTTTTCATATTTAATTTAGAATTACCACCAGAAATTTTACTACCAAAAGAAGAAGGAGAAAAGTCAGGTAATTCAATATCTTTCATATCATAACCAGATATAGAGAAATTAACAGTATCACTAACAGTATGATAAGAGGGTTCTATTCTAGAATTAAGAACAGATAAACAAGAACCATCATTACTACCGGGAAGACAAGTATTGCCCCCAATTTTTTTCATTATATTCTAAAATATATAAACAATTAAATTATATTAAAATAATAAGATGTATTCATTTGATTATTTAAAAAGAATATATGAAAAAATAAAAGAAAATGATATTGAATATTTTAACAATATATATTATAAAAATCTAAATAAAAATTTAAAAAATATAATAATATATGAAGATTTAAATGAAAATAATATTTTATTTGAATCAATAATTATAAATAATATTGATAACAAAATAGAAAAAAAAATAAAAGATATATATATAATATGTCCATTAATATTTATAATATCATTTATTTTATCATTTAAACAATTTATTAATATGATTTAATTAGAGATACTAAAAAATAAATGAGTTATACATCAAGGGTAAATTTTGATGGAACAACAGATGAAAATTTTAGTGAATTAAATTATATATCATTAGATATAAAAAATTCAATAATAATAGGTGAAAATGCTGGACAAAATTTTTTAACAAGTGCTTCAACATTAGATTCATTTAATGTTATAATTGGTCAAAATACAGCACAAAATTCATTTGATATTGGAAATTCAGTAATAATAGGTGATAATGCTGCAAAAAATTTTAATAATGGAAAAAATAATATAATAATAGGAACAGATTATAATGATACAATAAATAATGTAAATAATTTAATATCAATAGGAAATAGTAATATAATATTATCATCATCAGAAGTATTAAATTTAAATACAATAGGAAATTCAAATATATTAAAAATAAATGAAAATAATCAAGTTTTAAATAATAATATAGTAGGAAATAGTAATTATATAGATAATCTAAATAATTCAATAATAATAGGAAATAATAATAATATATATAATACAAATATAGAAAATAATTATTTATATATTGGAAATAATTTAAAATATAAAGAAAATAATATATTAAATATATATGATTTAATTTATTATAATATAAATAATAATTTTACAAAAAATAATGAATTATATAATTATTCTAATATTGTAATATCAAATAATAATAATAATAAAATAAGTATAGGATTTAGTGATAGTAATAAAATTAAAAATATAATAGAAAATGAAAGAAATAATATATATATAAATAAAAAAAAAATAAAAGATTTTATAATAAATTTAGTAGAAAATGAATTTGAATATAATATATTATTAGAATTATCAAATGATATTTTTTATCAAAGTATAATTAATAATGAAATTCAAACAACATTTAAAATATTATCAGTTCAAAATATATATGATAATATTGATGATAAATTTACACCAAATAATGAAACAGATATACCAATAAATTATTTATATACAACTGATATAAACGAAGATTATTATAATCAAAATGAATTATTTATTGAAGAAATATTAAATGAAAGAATAATAAATGATATTAATCATACATTATATATTGATAATGGTATTAATACTAATTATATTTCAATTATAAATAGTAATAATAATTTAATATCATTATATTCATCTAAAAATTTAAGTTCAAATATATCATATATATTACCAAATGATGATTATAATTTAGAAAATAATGAAAAATATGTTTTATCAATAAAAGAAAATAATGAATTATATTGGTTATTAAGTACAGAAATAGAAGCAAATAGTGAAATAAATAATATATCAAATTATTTAAATTTAGTAGAAACAAAAACATCAAATATAAAAAATTTTAATGATGAAGATGGAAGTATATTAATTGATACAAATTTAATAGTAAATGGTAGTTTAAATGTAAATTCAATAAATATAGTTAATACACCTTTTATAACAAAAGATGATATTATAAATAATTATGATTTACAAGGTCCAATAGGTCCAAGAGGTCTCAAAGGTGATAAAGGAGATGAGGGTAATAAAGGTGATAAAGGAAATAAAGGTGATAGAGGTTTGGGATTTACAGGTGGAATATATGATAGTAATTATGGTATAATTAAATTTATAAGTAATGATGGTATAGGTTTTGAAACATTAGATGTAAGAGGTGAGAAAGGTGAAGGTTATACAGGAGCTTATTATAATTATGAAAGTAATACAATTACTTTTATTGGTACAAATGAAAGTTTAAATTTTACAACAGGTAATTTAAAAGGTGAAAAAGGTGAAAGTATTGGTGAAGTAGTATTTTATAATAGTAATAATGAATTATTAGGAAAAATTGGTGATAATTCAATTGATTCTATTGATATATTTTTACCAGATGGACCTCGTGGTATTCAAGGTCCTATAGGTTTTACTGGTATGAGAGGAGAAAAGGGAGATAAAGGTGATAAAGGTGATAAGGGTGATAAAGGTGATAAAGGTGCAGAAGGTCAAAGAGGTCAAATAGGTCCTCCAGGACCACATGGTGGACCAGTAGGACCTATGGGTGAAAAGGGTGATAAGGGTGATAAAGGTGATAAAGGAGATAAAGGTGATAAAGGTGATAAAGGTGATAATTTATCTGTAAATAATGCTGGTGAAAATATTATTATAAATAATAATCTAGAAGGTATATTAAAAATTAATGCAAATTTAGATTATAATAATATAATAAATAAACCAAATATAGTATCATTAATAAATACATCATTACCAATAAATAGTTTGTTATATAATAATGGTGTAAATTGGATACCATTAACTTTAGATATAAATAGTTTTGAAATAGTTAATAATGAATTAAAAGTAAAAAATAATAATTATTATAAAATAACACATATATCACCAGCATATTATAGTGGAACATTGAATACAGAATATACAATATTTGGTGATAATTTTAATTCAACAATAAATGTTAAATTTGTAAATAATTTAGGTCAAGAAATAACATGTCCAGTAATATATTTTGATAATATAATAAAAATAAGAGTATTATCACCAAATATAGATATAAATAATGGTCCATTTAAAATTAAATTAATAGATACTACAAATATAAATAATTCAATATTATCAGATCAAAATATAGAAATTGATACAGGACCACCAACATGGATAACACAAGGAGATTCTTATCAACATATATATAATTTAAATACAAAAATTTTTCAATTAGAAGCAATAGATCCAGATGGTAGTGTAGTATCATATCAATTAGATGATACAAGTACATTAGTAAATATATTACCAACTGATTTAAATTTAGATCAATCATCTGGAATAATATCAGGTACACCATATATAACAGGTGGTGTACAAATATATAATATATTATTTAAAGCTATATCACAAAATGATAGTACATCAAGAGATATAATAATAAAAATATTAACATTACCTACATGGAATACACCAGATGAAATTAATATTTCTGATAATACATATCAACTAGATGCAATAAGTAGTGAAAATGGATTAGAAATAACATATACAACATCAAATACAGATAATAATATATCATTATCTACATCTGGTTTAATAACAATAACAGATTTAGATTTATTAGGTGAAAATGGTACAAGTATTAATGTATCTGCAACAGATGAATATGGTTATAGTAGAAGTAAAGATATAAATATAAAAAAAGTATCTTATATTGAATGGATTTATAATTTACCTGGAACTTATCAATGGACTTGTCCAGAAAATATTACTCAAATTTCTGTAGTTGCTGTTGGTGGTGGTGGAGGTGGTGGTACTTCAACTTCATCTGGTGGTAGTGGTGGAGGAGGTGGTGGATTAATATGGGTTAATAATATAACTGTTATACCAGGTACACAATATACAATTATAGTTGGTACAGGCGGTCAAGGTTCTACTGATGGTATTAGTGATGGTCATGATGGAGGTGATACAGATTTTAATGATTTATTAATAGCTCACGGCGGTAAAGGTGGTAAAAGTACAGGCAACTCTTCTTCTAATTTAACAGGTGGTGATGGTGGACAAAGAAGTATAAATATTAGTGGTCATACAGATTATGGTGGAGGAAATGGTGGTTTTGGTGGTACAAATTATGGTTCGTGGTGTGGTGGTGGTGGTGGTGCAGGTGGATATACTGGAAATGGAGGCAATGGTAATATAAATGCGTATCATGATAATGGTCAAGATGGACAAGGTGGTGGTGGTGGTGGTGGTGCTGTTTTTGATGGTGCAGGTAATAGTGCACCTGGTGGAGGAGTAGGAATATATGGTCAAGGAACAAATGGTGTTGGTGGTACTGGCGGACATGGTAATGGATTTAATGCTTCTGCTGGTAAATCTGGCAGTGGTGGTATTGAAGCTATTAATGAAAATGATCCTGATAGCTCTTATGGTGGTATTTCAATAGCTGGTAAATATGGAGGAGGTGGTGGTGGTATGTCACATCATGCATATGGTTATAGTAATGGTGGTAATGGTGCATTAAGAATAATATATAATCTAGAAGCATCATTTCCAAGTACAAAAGTATCTAGTTCAGATTATCATATTACATATACAAATGAAAATGCCACAGCATCTAGTATATAAAAAATATATATAAATAGATAATTATAATATTACTAAAATAATATATAAATAATTCGGAAATTAATATTATTAATGATTTTATAGGATAGATAAGCAAAATATCCGCAAATTATAAATAAATTATATAATAAATATAAATATAAATACAAATATTATATGTAAAAATAAAAAATTCTATATATATAGAATTATTATTAAAATGGATGGTACAGATATATTAATAATAATGTTAATATGTTTTTTTGTATTAATAATAGGAATATTTATAATAAGTAATTATAATATTAAATTAATTGAAAAATATACTGATGCATCAGAATCTTGTTCTGTAGTTAAACCAGTTGGTAGAGATTTTGGTGGTACATATTGTGATGGATTAACAGTAAATTCTGAAACAATTTTTGCAGTTGATCGAAACCCAAATAGAGAAGAAGCAGAAACAGCACTTAGAAATAAACTACAAGAAGAATGTAATAAAAATCCACAATGTAAAGGTTTTACAACATTTGTTGATAATCAATATACAGTAACAGATCAAATTTCTAATAATTGGTTTTTGGATAATTATTTAAAAAAAAAATATAAAGAAGAAAATAAACCTTCCTATAAAATATATCAAGATTATGGAACATGGAAAGAAAATAACGATTTAGTAGTTGATAGAAATTCTGAATTTCATGTTCCAATTGGTAAATTATGTATAGATGGATGGGGTGGTTCTTTAAGAAATCATCCTGAATTTGGAGAAACATTTTATGGGGAACCTCCAAGTGTAGGATATGAAGATTTTAAAAAGCATTTTAAAGTAGAAGGTCATGATGATCCAACAGAACCAAGATATTTAATAAGAAAACCAAAAAATGGTAAAATGGAAAATAGTTATTTAAATTTACGAACTTATCGTTGTCAAGATAAGTGTCCAGCAGGACAAGGAGTTCAATCTACAACACCAGAAGAAAAAGCGGAATATGGTGATTTTAAATGTTCTGAATGTCCAGATTTTCAATATAGTCTTTCACATGAAAAAGAATGTAAACCTTGTAATAATAGTTTATGTCAAGCTGGAACAGTAATGATAGAATGTGATAAAAAAACAGGAGGTGTAGTATGTGGTCCTGCTTCTACTACATCTGAATAAAGTAAAAATTATCAATCAAATCGTAGTATAGATTTAGATTTAGAAATTTCTTGATAATTAGAGATTTTAATATTATTTTTTTTAAAATTATTATTGGTAATCATATTATTATAAATAGAATCATAATTATTAATAGCATAAGTAATAATATTATTATTAAAAATCCATCTAAAAAAATTTAATTGTCCAATAGTAGTTTCAATGGAATCATTATCATCAATAAAAAATGTAATTCTTTCGTGTCTTCTAAAAGTATCAAAATTTAATTTAGCATAAGATTTAAGTTGTGCACGATATTCGAGATAAAGATTAATTTTTTTATAATTTAAATTTTCATCTGGTAAATTATCAAAAATATCATCATTATAAATCCAATAAATAATATTATAATTTTTAGAATAATGTGTTACAAGCCAATCAATAAGTCTTAAAGAAAGTTTATGATTACCAGTAATAATATTTTTAAATAAGATTTTAAATTTGTAATTTTTATTATAAAAATCATTTAATGAAGTTAATAATAATTCTTGACAATTATTTTTATACATTAAAATAATAAATATATTAAATAAATAAAAAGTTAATTCTTTAAGTATTTAGAAATTGTAAAAATAAAAAAAAATTAATTAGGAGCGGAACCAATATCTAATAAACCATTAATACGATTATCAGGTTCAATAGTACTAATACCCCAAGGACTAACAGGAATTTGTGGATTAGGAGGTTCATATCTTAATTGTAAATTAGCATTTCTTAAAGATTGTCCAACAGTATTGATTCCGATATGATAACCAGCAGTTAAGAAATTTTGGTCTTGAATATCACCAGCACCAGCGGGATTAACTTTAGCCCATTTAGAATTAGCATCTTTAGGTAAAAGATCGTCCGATATTAATCTATCTCTAGAATAAACGGAATCATTAACTTCTTTTTTAAGTTCAGGAATTAATTTTTCATCAGTATGAACATTAATATTTTCATCTAAAATTTCATTATATGAATTACCAGTAGGTTCAGAAGCATCAACATTATCAACAAAGAAATCAGATTCTGAACCAATACTTTTATCAACCGAAAAATCAGTTGATTTTTGTGCAATTTTACCAACAGAATTAATTTTTCTCACAGCTTCTCTATCTCTATTAGCTGCTTCTACAGGATCACCTAAAAATTGTTCTACATTATCCATTTGACATTTAGAATTATAAGTAATAAAAAGTAAAAGTATTAATAGTATAAATAAAACTAATGAAAAAGAAATAACAACTGTATTATTATTGGAAGCCATCCCTCAATATTTTCTTTCTATCTATTATCATTAATAGATAAAATATTCTTAATATTATTTTTTAAGATATTTATTTTATTATCCCAAAGTTTATCATTATTATTAATATTTTTAATTTCAGTTAATAAATTTTTATTAATATCAATAAAATTATTAATTTTATTAATTTTAGTATGATAATCTAAAATAATATTATTTAAATTACTGATAGTTTCATTTAATGTATTAGACCATTCTTCTTCTATTTCATTTTTATTAAAATAATCATCATCTATATTATTATAATCCGAAATATAAATTTCTTTAATTAACCATTTATTTTGTAATTTTTCTTTAAAAATATAAAAACCAATATGTTTTAATTTAATACTAATTAGATATTTATTATCTTTTAATAAATTTAATAAATTATTATTTAAATCAATATTATTATTATTAAAAAAAATATTAGTTTTATTACACAATATAGCATCAATAGTATTTGTTTGAGAACAAAAAGAGTATTGAAATAATTTTTTTAATTCTTCATAATTTAAATTATTATCAAACCAAGAATAATTATTAATAGCTAAAAATTCAAATAATTCATCATCAATATTTTTAATATCATAAATTTCATTATTATTAATATAAACTTTTAATTTAATAGCATTACTATTATTAGATATTTTAGTAAAATTATTTATTTTACAATCATATAAATTAATATTAATTTCTTTAGTAGATTCCGAAATATAAGCTTTTTTTTTAAAGTATGGTTTTTTTAATGATATGTTCATTTTAAATTAATTAATATATTCTGTTTATAAGTAACAAATAGCTTAAAATAATTATGACGCAAGAAGAAAATTGTAATATTGAAAATGATGATAATATAGCATCATTTATAATGTCATTTTTAAAAGATGAGTTTTTAAAACAAAATATAAAAAAAGAAATAATAAAACCATTATTAATACATTTATTATATTATATAATTCCATTTGTAATACTATTTGTATTAATAAATTTTTTAACAACAATTGTAGCGGTATTTTTAGCTTTTCATTATAAATTTTCATTATAAATTTTCATAATACATATTATTATCAATATTATTATTAATAATAGATAAAGAATATAATTTATCATAAGTATAATTATTATAATTTTTAACTATAAACCAACCACGATTATAAGTTTCTTTATTAGTTTCAAAAGGTTCTTTCATAATAATATATATATTATTATTATATAATAATGAAATATATTCAGAATCAGACATTACAAATATTAATTATTTATATATAATCATTTTTTATATATTTATAAATGCGAAAATAAAGAATAAATTATTAGATATATATTTATTAAATGAGTGAATTAGAAATAAAAAATCTAAATGAACTTTTAAATTTTGATAATTCAAAAAAAGAATATATTTTAGATAAATTATTAGAAACACATAGTGATAAATATTATAATAATATAAATAATATTGAAGTATCTAAAGAAGTATATATTGATACAAATATAGAAAAATGGGCATATGATTTACCGGAATTAACAGGTAGTAAAAAATTATTAATTAAAATATTAAATAATCCAATTAATGATATTGAATTATTAAAAAAGAGACAAAATAGTTATATTAAAAATTATGATAGTGTATCTTTTAAAATTTTAAAAGATTTTGAAAATGATATTTTATGGACTTATAAATTAAATGAAGATATATTAGATGATAATGCTATTAATATATTATTTCCTTCTAATTTTATATATTCATATATAAATTTAATAGAACCTTTATTAGATTCTTATCATTTTTATAAAATAGGTTTTATACCATTATCATCTTTATTTTATCCAATAACAAGTTTTATAGCACCATATTATTATATTAATAAATATATAAAAATAAATTTAACTTTTACTAAATATTTATCATTAATAAAAAATTTTATAATATTATTTTTTAAATCATCCGGTAATATTAAAATTGATAGTTTAAAAATAATATTTTTTTTCATTTATAGTTTTCTATATTTTTATAATATATATCAAACATTTGAATTTGCTACCATTTTATATAAAACAAAACAAAATTTACATAAAAAAATGCAAGGTTTAATTAATTTTATAAATGAATCAAATAATATTATAGAAGACTTTAATTTAGAAAAAGATCAAGAAACATTATTATCACCATTTATAAAAAATTATTATAAATCTTCTGATATTAAATTAAAAAATACAATGACTGATATATATAAATTATGGAAAAATGAAAATATTAAAAATAATATTAGTAATTTATTAATTACTATATATACATATGATATTATTAATTCATTAAGTAAATTATATATTAATAATTATAATTTAGTTGAATATGATTTAAATAATTCAACTAAAATATGGAATATGAAAAATCCATTACTTAATAATAATCAAGTTTCAAATCCAATTAATTTATCAAAAAATATTATTATTACTGGTCCTAATGCAGCAGGTAAAACAACATATGTTAAATCTATATTATCTAATGTAATATTATCTCAAACATTCGGTATTATATATGGTTCAAAATCAAGTATGCAAATTTATGATTGTATATATTCATTTATGAGAATTTCAGATGAAATTGGAAGTAAATCTTATTTTGAAGCAGAAGCAGAACTTTGTCTTAAAATGATTAATAAATCTAATGAATTATTAAAAAATAATAAGAAAGGTTTATTTTTAATGGACGAACCAATGCATTCTACACCACCAACTGAAGGTATGTCAACTGCATATGCAGTTTCTGAAAATATTGGTTTAAATAATAATATATCTATTATAATTACTACACATTTTTATAAATTAACATTATTAGAAAAAAAATATCCTAATAATTTTATTAACTTATGTGTTCATGCTATTGAAAATAAAGATGAATCATTTTATTTTCCTTATAAAATTAAAAAAGGCAGTTCTTGTCAATGTATTGCTATTGAATTATTAAAAAATAAAAATTTTCCAAAATCTGTTATTACAAGTGCGAAAAATATGAAAGAATTAATAACTAATGATATTTTAAGTTAAATATATATTATGTTCAATTTTAATTTTAAATTAAATGATATTTACTATTATTTATTTGGTTTAATAGGATTAATAAGTATTTTAATTATATTATATTTTTGGAGAAAATTATCTAATTTAAATAATTTAAATAATTCATTAGAAAAAAAAAATTCTTTACTCAAAAAAGAAAATAAAGAACTTAAAGATAAAAAAAATACTGATAATTTTAATGATAATGAAATGAAAGATATTTTTCCTGTTGATATTGAAAATAGTCTTAATAATATTATTAATGATGATAATAATTATGATAATGAAAATTTTGATAATATAGAACAATTAAATACTAATACAGTATTTTTATTTCAACATAATATTGAACCTTTAAAAAATAATACAGAATTATCTTCAGAAAATAAAATTGAAGAATTAAATGATAATAATGAAATTATTGAAGAAGATATAATTATAGATGAACATGAAAATATAGATTTAAATGATAATTCTGAAAATATAATAGATGATATAAAACAAGATGTAACTATTGACAATATTGTTGAAGAAATTATTAAACCAACTATAGATAATAATATATCGGATAATAATGAAATAGATTTAATTTCTAATCCTTCTGAAAATAATTCTACTAATGAAAATTATACTAAATCTAAATTAAATAAATTAAATCTTGATAAACTTCGTGAAATATGTAACAATAATAATATTTCATCTGATGGTACTAAACAAATTATAATTGAAAGAATACTTTCATTATAATTTTATTCTTAAATAAAATTCTCATTTATCTTATAGAGATATATATATATTTATTTAAATGTCAATGTCAAATAATTATATGTGCCCCGTTAGAATGTCAGATGGTCGTGTTATTACTGATTATAGACCTAAATCAACTGTTAATTTTGAATTAGTTGAAGAAGTTGGTAAAAAAAATTTACCTAAAAGTAGTTATGAAACTAGAATGTATTTACAATCTAATGCTTCTACAATTATGGAAAATGAAACAAAAAAATCTTTTGAAAATTTAATGCCTTATAAAAAATGTAAAGGTTCTGGAGAATCTAATACTGAATTACCACAAAAATATATTGTATCTTGTGATGCTGTATCTTGTACTAAAAAATTATTTGATCAAAATGGTTTAGGTAATGGTTATACTACTGATACTTCTGTTTCTTCTTCACCTTTATTACAATAAATAATTTATATTTTTTTTTTATAAATAATTTATATAGATAAGATATATAATTATGAAATATAATAATCAATATGTTTCTGGAGAAATTACTATTTTAAATAATAATATTATAAATATTAAAGGTTCTATTAATACTAATTTAGAATCTTATATTATTGCTTCTAGTTCACCTGATAATTTAATCAATTATAGTGGTTCTAAATTACCTTATCCAAATGAACAAATAGCTTTTGATAATACTAATAATTATCATGATATTAAAAATAATAATTATAATATTAATTTTAAATATCCTAACAGTTATTATTGTGTAGATGGATATACAATTATTAATCCTTCTGTTTTTTTTGTTATAAAAGAAAAAAATAAACCAATTATTATTAAAGTTGAATTACCAAATAATAAACCATTAAAAACACTTATTAATAGAAATTTAGAACATGACCCCGATTTTTATAATTCAAAATATAATGTTTTACCTGTTGCTACTGCTGAACAAAATATGTATAATTTAGCAAAATATAAATTATCTGCTAATAAAGCTTAATTTAATTCTTTAAATCATCGGCGTATAATAACAATGTTTTATCTGATATTAATTGTCTTGATATATGTCTACATTGACATATACATTCATTACAATTTATTTTAATATCTATTTTTCTTTTTTTTTTAATATGTTCATAAATACTTTCAATTACTTTAATTTCTATTTCTTCTTCTAAATTACTTTCATACGGTCTGTTTTTTTTATGTCTATCACAACAATTACATTCATTTAAATAATTTAAAATTTCATTTCTATTTTTATTTTCATAAATTATTTTATTATACAATTCTTTTATACTTATCATTTATATATTTATATTTAATTAAAATTTAATATCATTTTTTATTAGAATTATTAAATTATATGTGGCAAAATATTAATGATTATATAAAATTAAGATATAATAATAAAATTTTTTTTTCTAAATATAATATTATAACTTTTACAAATGGATGGGGTGATGATTCTTCATCTGTTGGTTTTATTTATTGTCCTATTAAAGTTTATAAAGATGCTTTAGATATATAAAACAATAAAAAAATGATAAATTAATATATTCATATTATTTATGTCTAATAATTTAATAATAGTTGAAAGCTATACTAAAACTAAAACTATTTATAAATATTTAAATGATTCTAATAATAAATATATTGTAACATTTTCACAAGGACATTTTTGTGATTTATCTAAAGATAATATTGGTATAGATACTAATACATGGAAAGGTAATTATATTGTCACTAAAAAATCTATATTAAATAATATTAGAAAATATATTAATGATGTTGATAATATTTATATTGCATCAGATCCTGATACAGAAGGTGAGGCAATTGCTTTTCATATAAAAAATCATATTAAAGATTTAATTAAAAATAAAAATTGTTATAGAATTAAATTTAATGAAATTACAAAAAATGCTATTTTAAATGCTATTGATAATCCTCTAGATATTGATATGAATTTAGTTGAAGCACAAGAAACACGTAGATTTTTAGATAGAATTGTAGGTTATAAATTATCTCCTATATTATGGAATAAATTTAATAATAAATTTTTAAGTGTTGGTAGAGTACAATCTGTTGCTTTATTATTTTGTATTAATCAATTAAATGAAATTAATAATCATAATATTGAAAAATTTTGGATTTTAAGTGGTAAATTTAAATTAGATAATGATATTAAATTAGATTGTACATCTATTAAAATTGATAATGAAAATAATATAATTAATATATTAAATTTACTTGATGATAAATCAAATATTTTTAAACTTAATTTTAATATTTCTAATTATAATGATTTTCCATTACCACCTTATTGTACTACTTCTTTACAACAAGATTCTTATAATTTACTAAAATTCTCATCTAAAAAAACAATGGAAATTGCACAAAAATTATATGAAAATGGATATATTACATATATGAGAACAGATTCAGTAAATATATCTGATGATTTTAAATATAAATTAAAAAAATATATTATTGAAAACTATGGTAATGATTTATTTGTATTTAGAAATTTTAAAAATAAAATAATTAATTCTCAATTAGCACATGAAGCTATTAGAATTACTAATCCTAAATTAATTAATATTAAACAATCTGATGAAATTAATGATAATCATATTAAATTATATAATTTAATATGGAAAAGAACAATATCATCACAAATGAAAGAAGCAATTTATACTAAAATTAATATTGAAATAAAATCAAAAAAATGTTTAGAATATATATTTAAAACAGAAAAATCATTTTTAACAGAAAAGGGATATTTAATTATATATAATAAAGAAATAGAAGATTATAAAATATTTTATAATTTATTAAAAAATAATAAAAATATTAAACCTATATCTTTCTCATTTAATTGTGATATTAATCAACCTAAATCATTATATAATGAAGTTGCATTAATAAAAAAATTAGAAAAAGAAGGTATTGGACGACCTTCTACATATGCTACAATTATTGATAAACTTTATACAAAAAAATATGTTATTAAAGGTACAAATCCACAAATTAAAATAGATATTAAAAATTATAATAAAAAACATTTAAAAGATATTGAAATTACTAATAAAACTATAAAAACTGGTGGTAAAAATAATGATTTATTAGTACCCACAGATTTAGGTATTAATATTATTAATTATTTAAATGATATTATACCTTTTATTATTAATATTAATTTTACAGCAGATATGGAATATGGATTAGATGAAATATCTAATGGTAAAATTAAAAAAGAAAATATCTTAAATGAATTTTATAATAAAATAAAACCTATTATTAATAATTATGGTATTATTAATAATACTAATTCTATAAAAAAAGAAGGTATTATTAATACTAAATATGGTTATTGTTATTATCATGAAAAAGATAATAGATATGTTAATATAGAATCTTATTTACAATGGAAAAAAAAAAGTGTTGAACAATTAGAATCTAATGAAATTATATTTTTAAAATCTTTGCCTTTTAAATTAGATAATGGTAATACATTACATATTGGTAAATATGGATTATATTTAAAAGATCAAAATAATACTAATATTAAATTAGATAAAAAATTATGGAATGATTTTATTTAATTTTATCATTATTTATTCCTAATAATATACTTTTTGTTGTATTTATTAATACTTCATCTTGTTTATATAATATACTATATTCTTTTGCTATTTTTATTAAATTATTCATTACATTTTCATCATTTTTATGTATCAATGTTAATTTATATGTTAACTCTTTTTCTCCTTCCCAATATCCAATGTCTTTCGATACTGTAAAATTTTTAAAACGATTATTTATATTATTATTTACAAATTTTAACCATTCTATATTTGTTACATATTTACTAAATTTATTTTTATTTATTTTTGTTCCAAAATAACATATTGTAGTATACCAACACATATATATATATTATCTTTTTTATTTCTATTATATTTTATTGTAACTATTTTTATTTAATAAATTTTTATATTTTTCTAATAAATCATCAAATAATTTAGAATTTGTTTTATTTATTTCTATTACTTTTTTCATTGATTTCATTAATTCTTCATTTTCTAATTTTATTTTTTTTACTAATTCTATTTCTATTTTGCTATCTAATATATTTTTCTTTAATTCTATATTTTCTACTTTTAATGTTAATAATTCTTTATTATTTTCTTTATATAATTTATATAAATTTAAATAACATATTGTTATATATATCAAAAATTCTATTAATTCTTTTCTATTAAATAATTTTATATGTCTATTATTGCATGTTCTACAATAGGGACAATTATATTTAATAAATATTTCTTTTCTTTTTTCATATATTAATGTTGATCTTGAACTTAAATTATTACAACATTCTATACATATTGAATTTTTACATTCAAAACAATATAAATTCTCACTTATTTGTTTATTTGAACATATAGTACATATATTTTTATCCATTTTATTTATTCATTAAAATATAATTATATATTTATTATTATTTTTTATAAAATTTTTTTAAATTATGATTTAATTTATGTAATTCTTCTGCTATTTTTCCCATACTTTCTGATATTGAAACCCCTTCACTATTATGAAATGTTTCTATAAATAATTCTCTTAATTCTGCTGTATTTGAATTTTCTGATTCATAATCAAATATATCATCATCTCCCAATTCTTCATCCGAATCTTCTTCGGAATCTTCTTCGGAATCTTCTTCTGAATCTGATGAATCATTTTCTGATATATCTATTTCTATATTCGCTTCATTTTCATCTGAATCATCTGATGATGATGTATCATCTTCTACTATTTCTACTTTTTTTTTTGATTTTTTTTTACAACAATCATCTTTTTTTTTTGATTTTTTTAATGAACTAAATCCTGATAATAATTTTTCTATAGATTTATCATTTGATTTATCGTCTTCTTCATCAGAACATATACTATTTTTATCTTCCACTACAGTTTCGCTACTCATAATATAATTTTTTTTATTGTTAATTCTTTATATATTTTTAATTATTATTAATAATATAGAGAGAGTGTTAATATGAATACCAAATTTATATGGATATTAGCTTTTTTAACTGGATTATTTATAATTTTAAGTGTTATTATTTTAAATAATTTTTTTATTAATTATAATGTTGAAAATTTTGTTTATGATAATATTACTAATTCACCTGATAATACTAATAATATTGATACTACTAATATAAATAATACTAATAATAATACTAATAATAATACTAATAATAATAATCATAATAATAATAATAATAATCATAATCATAATGATAATAATAATAATAATAATAATAATGATAATGATAATGATAATGATATTGTTTATAATACAAAAAGTAATAAAAAAGAAAATAATAATAAATTAAAAAGCAGTGAAAAAGATTTAAATAATAAAAAAAATTTATGTTATTCAAAATTTAGATCATCAAATATAAAACAAAATACTGAAAATTTTGATGAAATTCCATTTAAAGATGATATTATTATGGCTATTAATACATATAATAATACTTTTCCTAAAATATATAATTCAAAATTAAAATGGTATGATGAATATAATTATGATAATAATTCTAATGAAGATGAAAATGATAATTTATGGTTTAATATAAATAATACAATAAAATTAATTAAATATGATAATAAGATTTCATCGGCAAATTTAAATAATGTTGAATTAAAAGGTCCAGATTCAACAAAATTTACAGATGATAATGATTATAAATTAAAACCATTTACATCAACATTTGTTATGAAAATAAATGAATTAAAAGAAAAAAATAGATTATTTCAAATGGGATTACAATCAATTGATACACTATCAAATAAAAATATAGGAAATTTTATATCATTAAATATAAATAAGATAATAAATAATAAAGATAGTGAAAATTGTAAAACAAATATAGAATTTATATTAGATTTTGCTGGTCAAAAAAATAAATTTAATCATGTATATACTATTAATAATATATTAAATAGAGAATTATTTATTGCAATTATATTTGATGGTAAATATATAAAATTAATTATAGATGATATAGATGAGGAATATTTATTTAAAAATACTAATATAATAGAAGAATTAAAATTAGGTTCGAATCCTTTAATTATTAATAGAAATGGTAGTTTAAATATGGAATTATATTCATTTACTTTTTATAAAAAAATATTAAATAATATAGATATTGATTTATATATTAAATATAATTCAAATAATATATATAAAATAAAAGATTTAAATAATAAAAATAAAAAACTATTAGAAGAAATTGACAAATCAAATATAGAGAATGCATCAAAATTAAAAACATTATATAATGAATTAAGTAATAAAGATAAAGAGTTAGAAAGATTAAAAAGAGAGTATAATAATTTATTAAAAATTAAATAAATTAATATAAGAAATATATTATAAATATTGTATATAAATTATGTCATCACAAATAAAAGCATCTATTATGATATTAACACAAAATACAATTGAAAGAAAAGTATATTTAAAAACAACATTATATTTTTTATTTAGAAATTTTAATAATAAATATAAATATCCTATTACTATTTTACATGAAGGTGATTATAAAGAAAGAGATATTAAAGAAATAATATCAGGTATTAGGGGTGATGAATGTAAATCATTAATTAATTTTAAAGAATTAAATAAAGAAGATTTTGAATTACCTTCACATATTAATAAAGAAATTTTAGAAAAAAGTATAAATACTCAAATTGTACCTTATTGGAGAAATAAAAAATATAGATTAATGTGTAATTTTTGGTTTAAAAATTTTATTAAATATTGTGATAATTATGATTATATTATGAGATTAGATGATGATAGTATAATTGAAGAACCAATAAATACAGATGTTTTTAAATTATTAAAAGAAAATGATCATGTATATATGTCTAATATTGTTCATGTTGATTGTGGATTATGTAATTATAATATGAAAGAATTATTTAGTAATTTATTTCCTGATAAAAAAGATGAATTAGATAAATTATTTGTTAGTGCAAATATTAGTAAAGATCATAATATTTATAATAAATTTAAAGAATTATATAAAATAATAAATAATACTGATTATAATGATGATAATATTAATATTAATATGCCTATAATGTATTATAATAATTTTTTTGTTACAGATGTTAATTTTTGGAAAAGAAATGATGTTAAAAATTATGTATCTATTATATCAAATAATCCTAATTTTTATTATTATAGATATGGTGATGCTCCATTACAAACAATATTATTATCATTATTAGAACCAAATAAAATAACACGAACTGTTTTTAAATATTCAAAAAAATTACAAAGAGAAGCATTTATTGATTTAAATAATAATATACATTCTTTTATGCCTAATAATTATGATAATAGTTCTTGTGTTATTGTAAATAAAAAATGATATTATTATATATAATATATATAAAAGTTATTAATTATGATATATATAGGTGCTCATATTAATAAAGAAAATTCTATATTAAAAACTATTCAAAATATTAATTCTAATAATGGTAATGTTTTGCAAATTTTTGCTTCATCACCTATGAATAGTACACCTCCTAATTTAACAAATATTAAAAATGAAAAAGATGATATTATTAATTATTGCAATAATAATAATATTAAATTAATTGTACACGGCTCGTATGTTATTAATTTAGCAAATACAAATATTAATAAAAGATATACAGATATTAATAATAGATGGTGGATAAAATTATTAATTAGTGAACTAGATGCTTCTGAAATACTAAATAGTATTGGTGTAGTTATACATGTTGGTAAACATACTACTTTTACTAAAGAAGATGGTTTAAAAAATATGTATGATAGTATTAAATATATTATTAACTATTTAAAAATAAATAAATATAATACTAAATTAATAATTGAAAATCCTGCGGGTGTTGGTACAGAACTATTGAAAACACCAGATGAATTTATTGAATTTTATAATAAATTTAATAATGATGAAAAAAAATATTTAGGTATTTGTATTGATACTGCTCATATTTGGTCTTCTGGTTTTGAATTAAATGAATATATAAATTATTTTAAATCTTATAAAGATGATATTTTAGCAATTCATTTAAATAATAGTAAAGTAATAAAAGGTGCTTCATTAGATAGACATGAAACACTTTTTAAAGGTAATATAGATTATAATGATTTTAAACCATTTTTAAAATTTTTAAATAAAAAAACATTAATTATTTTAGAAACTCCTTCTAATAATTATAATACTGAAATTAAATGGCTTAAAAATATATATAAATAAAAAACTTTAATTAAATTATTTAATCTCGTTATAAATAATTAAATTATATATAATTGTATTAGTGTTTTTATTATAATTAAAATATTATATATCTTTAATATGTATATATAAATATACATTTTTTTATTTTAAAATTATATAACTAATTTTTTCATAAAAAAAATGATAATTATTTATTTTTTTTTCTATTATGTTAAAATATATAATATTTTTAATTTTAATAATTAATATTTTATCTATTGATTCAATGTTTATTAATAAATTTAAATTTATTAAATTTAGATATAATAAAAGCAATAAAAAAAAAATATATAGAACTGATTTATATAATTATACTACTTATTATAATAAATCAAATTTTAAAAAATCTTATATTAATTATTATTATAGATATTATAATAATTAATTAAATAAAAATTTTGTATTAAAATCTTTTATATTTTCTATATTTAATTTATTATCTTTTTTTTTCATTATTTTTATTAATTTTAAAAAAAATGTATCTTTCTTTACATTTGTATCTACCATTTTTATATAATTCCATTCTATTTTTTTATCTTTTTTATATTTTTTATTATTTATTTTTTTATCTATATATGGTATCTCTATTGTATTTCTTATAAAATTTTCTATTTTTAAATCTTTTAATATTTTATTTTTAATATTATATTTTCTTTTTAACTTACTTATTATATTATAAGGTTTTGTATAATTATAATCTGGACATGTTAATTGTTTATTTGGATAATCTGCTAAATTATCTCTTATATTGTCTATAAATATTAATCTATTATTAAAAACTTCTAATATATTTTTTTTTTCATTTAATTTTGGATATTTATATTTTAATTTATTTATAATTATTTTATAAACATTTAATAATGATTTTGACATATCCATATTTGAATTTTCTCTTGTAAAATATGGTTTATTAAATTTTATATTTGATGCTTTTTCTATATTTGATACTAATCCATTATGTGTCCATGTATATGTTGAATTTGTATATACATATATTTCTACATTTTTATATTTTTTTTTTATAAATTTTATAAATTCTTTGAAATATGGTCTTAATAATCCTTGTTTTAAATTTTTTACAAAATTTATTTTTTTTAAACATTCTTTATTTATATCTTTACTTTCACAGTTTGTTTTTATTAATTCTAAAAATTCATATTCTATTATTTGATATTTTATATTTCCTATTATACAATTATCTATATCAAATATAAATATATTTGGTAATTTTATATTTTTCAT
>CEVL01022469.1_pt1 | contig 20060 bp, 5 predicted proteins | sample 427051 | NCBI WGS metagenome assembly CEVL01 (sample SAMEA2623673, study PRJEB7988) | marine metagenome | biome: marine biome (ENVO:00000447); feature: surface water layer (ENVO:00002042); material: "saline water (ENVO:00002010), including plankton (ENVO:xxxxxxxx)" | depth 5 m
TCTCCAGTTATTTCTTTTAGTACAAAATTAGGTATATCAAATTGGGCCCATTCATTTTCAAGTTCGATTTCACCAATTAAGAGGCCCTGGTTTTCTCCGTGAAACTCATCTAGTTCCCACTTCATATTGTTATATATAAATATGTATCTAGTTTTTTCAATGATTGGTTTGTGACAAATTTTAAACAAATTGCTGGACTCAAGCTTCGACAACTTAGTTTCATACTCATAACGTGACATCCCACTAGCACTAGTTGGACCTTTAATTGTCAATGTGTTTTTCGTACTTGTAGAGCTAATTGTCGATCTCACTCTTATGGTACATTTTTTATCTAATTGCAGGTAACCTTGTTTAATTTTTAAAGCAGGTAGATTTTTAGGAATTTTAGATAATATAAATTTTCGCTCAATCTCTATTGACATGATTATAAAATTAACGATTTTAGATAAAATTAATTTATTTTTTATCCTAATGAAATTCTAATATTAGGAATATAATTTTTAACATGGTTTTAAATAAAAACATTTTAGTTGTTGAAGATGATCCAGACATTAGAGAATTGATTACATTCAATTTATCAAACAATGGATATAAGACTCATGAGGCTATAAACGGAGAATTGGGTATAGAAAAAGCAAGGGAGTCTACACCTGATTTAGTCCTATTAGATTTGATGCTTCCGGGCATACAAGGGCTTGATGTTTGCAGAATCATTAAATCTGATCAAAATACAAAAGAAATTCCTATTATTATGGTTTCTGCTCTTGGGCAAGAGGAAGACGTTGTAAAGGGGTTAGAAACTGGAGCTGATGATTACATTACAAAACCATTCGGCGTAAAAGTGTTGTTAGCAAGGATTGAAGCAGTTTTGCGAAGATCTCTCGGTTCAAATGGAGATGATTCTGAGAAATCCATATCTATTGCTGGAATTTCAATTAAGCCTAGATTAAGAGAAGTAAAGGTAGACGATGTAATAATTGAAAATCTTACTTTTTCAGAGTTTCAGATATTATATCTTTTAGCTAGTCACCCCGGTTGGGTCTTTACTCGTTATCAAATAATTGATAAAATTAGAGGAGATAATTATCCGGTAACTGACCGGTCAGTAGATTTTCAAATTGTTGGACTTAGAAAAAAGCTTGGGAAAGCTGGAAAATTAATAAAAACGGTTAGAGGTGTTGGTTACCGGTTTATACAACCGGATGAGAAATAAACCACTTTTTTTACAGCTTCTTCTTTTTGTGCTTCCTATTTATATAATAGGGTTTGGAGTTCAATATTATTTTGTGGGCCCTTTTATTGAGCGTTTTAGGCTAGATGAAGTCCAACGCCACTTATCAAAAAAAGCTAATTTAATTAGTCTTTCAATAAACTCTTTATCAAAAGAAACAAATCTTCAGGAGTTTGTTAGAAAATCTGGAAAAAACTCTGATATTAGGATTACAATAATGGATACTAATGGTGTGGTATTTGCTGATTCCGAAAAAGATCCTAGTCTTATGGAGAACCACAGAAATCAATTTAAGCGCAAAGAAATTGAACAATCTATAAAAAATGGCCTAGGGGTATCTCAAAGATATAGTACTACAATTAATGAAGATATGCTCTACGTAGCAATTTTAAAGGATTATAATGGTTCTCCATTTATAATAAGGACGTCAGAGTCAATGAAATCGTTATATGTGAGCATTGACCGAGCTAGAAATAGAATTATTCTAATTAGCGTAATAATAATGGTAGTTGTAATACCCTCCGTTATTTTTGTTTCAAGCTTAATCACTAGGCCGCTTTTTTTGATTGGGAAAGCTGCCAAAAAAATATCAGCAGGTGATATGCAAGACCCTATTCCAAACCTTAATAATAATTGGTTTTCAGGCACTGAAGAAATTCATTCAATTATTATTGCTCTGAACGACATGGCCGCTGAGATTAAGAGCAGAATTGATGCAATTACATTAGAAAAAAATGAGCAAAAAAATATTTTAAATTTTATTAGAATTATTCAGCGGACAATGTCCGAGGGTCTTTTTACGATTGATTTTAAAGAAAAAATAACCTCTTTAAATCAAGCTGGTGCTGATTATCTAAGTTTAGATAGAAAAAATTCTATTGGAAAAAATTATAACAAAACAATTAAGGATAAATCATTCAAAAAAATAATTAAAACTATAATTAAGAAGAAAAGATCAATCACAAAAGAAATAAAAATAGGAAAAGAAAAAAAATATTATTTTAACGTTAATGGAAAAATCTTAAAGGATCAGGATGATAAAGTAGTAGGGTGCCTTCTTGTTATGACTGATATAACAAAATTAAAACAATTAGAAGCTGTTAGGAGGGTTTTTGTTGCTAACGTAAGTCACGAACTGAAGACACCAATTACCTCTATCGCTGGATATATTGAAACCGCTCTAGATGACATTCCTTCTGATACCAAAAATGATTTCTTAAGAAAAAGTTTAAATCAAACCACGAGGCTAAATTCAATTATCGATGATTTACTAAGGTTATCTAGAATTGAGGCGCTGGAAGATGAAAATACGTTTTCTTTGTTAAAACAGAATTTATTAGCAGTCATTGATGGCAGTATTGAAGATGTGAGTGCAAGTTTAAAAAAGTTCAATAAAAAAATAATTATTGAATGCCCCAAAACATTATCAGCAAAAATTGATGCTCAGCTTTTTAGAGAAGCTATTAATAATTTACTAGAAAATGCTATAAAGTATAGTTTTGATGATTCAATCATATATATAAAGGTTAAAAGGAAGAACGGAAGTATTAATATAGATATTATTAATCAAGGGGAACCAATTCCGAAAGAATCGTTAGATAGAATCTTTCAAAGATTTTATCGAGTTGATAAATCGAGAAGTAAAATGACTGGTGGAACTGGTTTAGGTTTAGCCATCGTTAAGCATATAGCTTTGGTTCACAATGCAACTATTAGAGTATTAAAAAGTAACGAAACTAATACTGTTTTTAGATTTTCTCTTCTAGAAAATAAGTAAAACAAACACAACCCTAATCTTTTCCTAACAAAAAACTAATAAGTTTAATTTAAAATTTGTTCTAATTATTAACATTAGAACATTTTAATCAATTCATGAGACCCTTACTTTTTTTACTTATTTTTGTAAACATAGCCTTTTCCGAGGTTGGTTCCTTATCGGGCAGAATCACAGACCTAAAAAATTCTGAAGTACTCATAGGTGCGAATGTTGTAGTTAAGGGTACAACACTTGGGGGTGCTACTGATATTAATGGTGAATACTTTATTTCTGATATTCCTGAAGGTGAAGTTGACCTTGTAGTTACTTATATTGGTTATAAAAAGAAAGAAGTATTAGGCGTTTATATAAAGGCTGGTCAAACTATTGAAGAAAATATTTTACTTGAAGCGGATGTAATTTCAATTATGGGGGTAGAAGTTCAAGCTGTAAAAAAAGAAGGAGATGCTGCTTCCAGCTTAGCTCAAAAGCAAGATGCATTAGAAATGCAGGACAATATTAGTTCTGATCAAATTTCTAAAGCAGGAGATAGTAATGTTGCCTCAGCGGTAAGGAGAGTAACTGGCGTCACAATAGTTGAGGATAAATTTTTAGTGGTAAGAGGATTGGGGGACAGATATAGTATGGCCCAACTTAATTCAACTGGGATGCCTAGTCCTGAACCTGATAAAAGATCAGTCCCTTTAAACCTATTTAGTACTGCCTTAATAAAAAGTATTGATGTAGCAAAAAGCTATAGAGCCGACTTACCAGGAACATTCGGTGGTGGTAATGTAAACATTCGAACAAAAATTTATCCAGAAAGAACTATATATCGATTAAAAATTGGAAGTAGTGTTAATACAAATCTTCTACCTGGTGATAAGTACAGAAAAAATCTTTCTGGCTCAAATGATTATTTTGGATTTGATAATGGGTCAAGGAGTTTACCATCTATTTTTGATAAACAAATTGTAGATCTAAATACAGTACCTGATGACTTTATGCAAAACCTCATGGATGATTCTATCGAAGTTATTACAGGTTTTGATTTAGTTGGTAATGATGGGATATGTGACTTTGCTTGTGATACAGTAATGCAGGTAGATCCAGATAGTACAACTTTAAGGACAAATTTGTGGAAGAAGCAGGCCTATCCTAATATGTCTAAATTTCCTAAAATTTTTACCAATACCTTGAAGAAGGCAGGGCTTCCATCCTCATTTGGTTTGACCCTTGGGACAAAGAGAGATTTTAACAGTCAGCTAGAGGGTGGGTTTTTATTTGATGCCTCTTTTTCCAGTAAATATAAAAATTTAGATGAAAGATTTATGCGATGGAGTGTCAGAAATACAAGCCTTGTTGATACAACGAAAATATTAATTCCTGGAGACATTCAATTAGATAGGCGACTATCACAGTATTCTACCAATATGGGAATGAACATAAGTGGTGGACTTACATTTCGAAAAAAAATGAAGTTTAATTTACAATCAATTTACACCCATACTTCTAATGATAGGTTTATTAGTGCCACAGGAAAATCTCTAGAACTTTCTGAAGGGGCTCTATTAATTAATCAAAAATATAGTGAGAAATCAATCCTTCAAAATTCTATTAGCTTTCTAAATGAATTTGACTTTTTACTTGGTTCAATTATTGCTAAAAATAATTTGGATGTAAAAATCACATCTGGTAGATCCGTGCTTTATGAGCCGTATATTTTTAGTCATAATTATTATAATGATGATGGCTCTGACTATTATAGGGTTTATGAGGGTGTTAATGCTGCTAATGCGGGTGACCTTTATTCATCTGAGGGTAATGAAAAAAACTCCTCACTTTTGTTTAACCACTTATTGAAGACTGATTTTGTTGATATTAAATATGGCATGAGGCTTGACAGCAAAGAAAGAAGGTTTGATAGAAGATATCTAATAATGGATTTCTCAGATATAGAGACCTCAAATGATTCAAATTATATTTTTATAAATGGTCAAGGTAGCGTGGGCAATCAATTTACAGATCAAAACTTAACATATTATGATGCATCTATTGATTCTGCGTACGAAGGGTATATGTATTTTGAGAGAAGTAGTGTATATGATGCTTATGATGCTAAAGAGACTGTTGATGCTTTTTACTTAATGGCAAATACGAAAATAAAAGGATTTCAAATTAGCGCAGGGGTTAGAAGTGAAGATTACAAATTAAATATGAACCCTATGCATCCTGTTACAGATTTTAGGCCCTACACGACTGAAGATGTGTTTATTGACGACCCTGCCACTGGTTTTGACACTAGCTATACAGACACATTGCTAATTAAGTTTAATAAAAGTAAAAAAAGTCTTCTCCCCACGTCTACAATAAATTACGATTTATCGGAGAAGAGTAAGATAAGATCATCATATTCTAAAACACTTGCTAGGGCTCAATTTAGAGAATATGCTCCATATGCATATCAAGAATTTTTTGGTTCAGATGTTTCAATTGGCTACCCATTCTTGAAGAATACAGACATTGCTAGTTTTGACATTAGATACGATTATTATCCTAAAGGTCTAGAGTTAGTTTCGATCGGTTATTTTCAAAAAACATTCAGAAATCCGATTGAAGTGGTTTTAGTTGCTTCTAGTGGTAGATCATATTATAAATCATGGCAAAATGCTGAACGAGCTGTTACTAATGGGGTAGAATTTGAGATTAGAAAAGGGTTGCCCTTTATACCAGCTTCTGTAGGATTTTTAAATGTAAACTCTAACATTACAATAAGTAGTTCAGAAATTGAAACCTCAGACTCAGTTTATGTTTACAGAATTCAAGATAATAATGCCGTAGGTTTTTATAATCAGGCATTATCCTATACGAAAACGAGACCCCTCCAAGGCCAATCTGATATGGTTTTTAACGCTGGATTAAACTTTAAATCTTCTACGGGGTATGATTTAAACTTAACATATAACACTTACAGCAAAAGATTAATAGCATTAGCGGGGGGACTTTCAGGTAGTTTTTGGGAATTGCCGTTTCACTCGCTGAACTTTACTGCTGGTAAAAAAATTGGGAAACTAAAATTTTCCTTTCGCATAAACAATCTTTTAGATGATGATGTAGAGCAAGTGCATATCTTCGAGGCGCCGGAAGATAAAATATTAAACGCCAATTACCAAGGTTTGTGGGATGGCAAAAAATGGCGTGATGGTAATAATTACACCACAACCAAATACAAAGTTGGCCGCTCATTTTCTTTAAGCGTAACCTACGCTAATTAGATAATTCATCTAACAAAAATCAAACACATTTCAAATTAATTCTAAACATTACTGGTAGAATTTCAGTACCAGTAAAATGGTTTACACAAGAAAAATAGCCTCAAATTTCAACAAGAATCAACCGAGTTGGTTTCAAACAATTTAAAATAAAAAAAGGAAAAACAATGAAAAATAAACTGATATTAGCTGTTTTAACGTTGTGTTCAACTTTTGTATTTGCTCAAACTGTTGCTAAGACAGGAAATATTGATGCAAGCGAGACTTGGACTTCAGATAACGTTTATGTTTTAACCGGACAAGTCTTTGTTAAAGATGGTGTAACGCTCACAATTGAAGCAGGAACTACTATTAGAGCTCAACAGGATGATGGACAAGGTCTTGCTCCAGCACTTGTTGTTGAAATGGGTGGAAAATTAATAGCGGATGGAACAAAAGATGCTCCTATTACTTTCACTTCTATATTAAACCCAGATGATAGCGATTGGGGAGATGGCAGAGGACTTTGGGGTGGTATAATAATTAATGGTAAAGCTCCGATATCTACTGCAGGAGGAACCAACAATGTTGAAGGTTTGACTGGTGTTCCTTACGGTGGTACTGATCCAGATGATGATTCTGGTGTACTTCGTTATGTAAGGGTCTGGCACGGTGGTCGTAGCATTGGTCAAGATAATGAGATCAATGGTATTACTTTAGCTGGTGTTGGTCGCGGAACTACAGTTGAGTTCTGTGAGGTTGCATACAATCTTGATGATGGTTTTGAGATGTTTGGTGGAACTGTAGATCTAAAATATTGTTCAGTAGTTCAAGTTGGAGATGATGCTTTTGATCTTGATGAAGGATATCAGGGTCGCGGTCAGTTCCTATTTGTTAAAATGGATTCTGAATCTGACCGAGGTCACGAGATGGACAACAAAACAGGCGGCGATTTAGATTCGCAACCTAGAACTAATCCATTATTCTCTAATGTGTCTATACTTGGACCTGGTATTGGTAACGGTGCAGGTGATGGTGTGAAGGCTAGAGAAGGCTGTGGCGGAATGTATGTTAACTATTTGATTGTTGATATTGATGATGATGGTTTTGATAATGATGATGTCGGTACTGAGGTCAGAACACAGAATCGTGATGATTATATGGCTGCTACACCAAATGCTCTTTACTGGTCTTCTCAGAATATTATTGCAAATTCTGATGATGTATTTGGTAACGCTGCTGAATCAGATTCTTTCGTTGCTGACACAACAGATCCTCAGGTCGTATCAAATACCATGGCGTTGGTAGATCCAAGACCTTCAGGACACAGCAGTGCATATAGAACAGCTGAGGCGGTTCCTTCCGACCCATTCTTTGATCAAGCTGGATATCGTGGTGCTTTTGGCACATGGAATTGGCTTGAGGGATGGTCTATATTGGATGATGAAGGAAGACTTGGCAGTGGCCCAGTTGCTTCTGGAGATATTGCAGACATGGTACACATGGAAGAAGGTTGGAATCTAATATCTTTGGATGTAGATCCATATATCAGCACAACTTTTGACTTTTTTCATGAGATGATGGAAGACATAGCTTATGTATCTAGCCCAGGAGGATATTTTAGGCCTGGTGATTTATTCAGCAGTCTAATAGAGCTGGAAGTAGGTAAAGGTTATTATGTTAAGATGCATGAGTCTATGATGATGGATTTTCACGGTGCGGACACATCTATCAATTATAATCTCTCTGCAGGTTGGAATTTAATAGCATACGAGCCTCAAATGAGTATGCCTCCATCTCAAGCATTCGGATCATTAATTGATGCTGACGTACTTGAATACGTAAGTGGTTTTGATGGTGGCGCTATTCTTTATGATCCTGACCAGCTTCCGTTTTTAAACACATTAACCTCTATGGAAAATGGTTTGGGTTATTGGGTGAAGGTCTCTACAGCTACACCATTTGAATACCCTACAAGTCCTGCAAGAGTAGCTATTGCTTCTGACTCACCTATCGAAAATTCTGTAAATGGTAACTTGAATCCTACACCAGTATATATGTTCATTAATGGAACAGTTAATTCTGGTGGGGCAAGTCTTGGTAATGATAGTTGGGTTGATGTGAAAACAGAGTCTGGATTATTGGTTGGTTCTATGAATATTTACGATGATAAATATTTAGTGACCTCAGCAATCTATGGTGATGATCCGACTACTGCTGCTGTTGATGGTGCAGTAAGTGGTGAGGAATTGGTACTAGAGTTCCAAGGAACTGAAGTAGGAAGTGTTGTTTTCGATGCAAATCAAGTTGTTAGAACAAATATTGAATTATCTGATATTTTACCAAACACTTATGCATTGTCATCAGCTTATCCTAATCCATTCAACCCTGCTACTACATTTAGTTATGCGATCCCTACAGAGAGTAAGGTAGCAATAACTGTTTATGATATTACAGGTAGGGTAGTTCAGAATTTAGTTTCTGGAATTCAAAGCGCTGGAGTTCATGCTGTAACTTGGCATGGTTTAGATAACCTTGGTAAGTCAGTAGCTTCTGGTACATACTTTATCAGAATGAATGCTCCTGGATTCAATAATGTTACAAAAGTAATGTTTATGAAGTAAAACGAACTAATTTCTACGCAAGGGTGGTAATTGTCCACCTGAGTTGCCATCCTTGCTTAGAATATTTTTCCCTCAACAAAATGTATCAAACAGATCGAAAAAACATAAAAACCCCCTCAAAAATTTGGAGTCTTTAATGAGATCTTTATTAAAAACAATTTTATTATCATTTTCAATTCAAAGCGTATCCGTTGGGCAACAGGTTTTCGTTGATCACCTTGGTACGTACGATACTGGTCTTTTTGATGTGGATGCTGCTGAGATTGTTACATACGATAAGGTTACAGGGTATATGTTTTTTGTTAATTCTGAAAATAATGAAATATCTGCAGTTGACATTAGCGATCCTGAATCTCCACAAGAAGTATATACAATTGGTGGAGATGATATCATTGTTGGTGGCGAGGCAAATTCTGTTGATGTATTTGAAGGGTTAGTTGCAGTCGCTGTTCAATCTCCGATTGTAGATGAGCCAGGTCAAATTGCTTTTTATAATAGTACTTCAGGTACATTGATTGAATCAATTACTGTAGGTATTATGCCTGATGCTGTTTCTTTCTCTGCAGATGGTTCTAAGGTGATTTCATCTAATGAGGGTGAGCCAAGTAGTGATTACAGGATAGATCCTCCAGGAAGTGTTAGTATTATAAATATTATAGATGGTCAACCTGTTTCTCCCGCTACTACTATGGGTTTTACACATTTTGATAATCAAAAAGAAGAATTAAAAGAACAAGGCGTTCGAATCTTTGGTGGTATAGGAGATGGTCTTGACGTTACTCATTTATCAACGTACGATACTGGAATTTTTGATGAAGGAGCTGCTGAAATAGTAGATTATGACGCTAGTACACAAAAAATATTTTTTGTTAATGCCGATGCAAACGATATTGTTGCACTTTCCGTTTCTCAACCTTCTTCTCCTCAATTATCTTTTGAGATTGATGTTGATATGGAAGTGTTTGGTGGTACTGCTAATGCGGTAGCGGTTTATGATGGCCTTGTTGCTGTTGCTGTCCAGGCTGAGGCTGTAGATCAAAATGGTAGTGTTGTGTTTTATGATGCTTTGACAGGAGCTCATATAAAAACAGTTGAAGTCGGTGTGTTACCTGACAATTTACAATTTAGCCCTGATGGTAATAAGGTTGTAACAGCTAATGAAGGTGAGCCATCAGATGACTACTCAATAGATCCATATGGGTCTATCAGTATTATAACAATTATTGATGGTGAGCCAATGAGTCAATCTGAAACTCTTGATTTTTCATCCTTTATTGGGCAAGAAGATTATTGGAGAGCTCAAGGAATTAGAATTTTTGGACAATATGATTCTACTTATACAACCTGTACGGGTTGTGCTGCTGATTTGTTTTTTTCTGAATATGGTGAAGCAGAGTCTGGAAATAATAAGTATCTAGAGATTTATAATGGTACTGGATCTACCGTAGATCTTGAAGATTATTATATACTAGGAGCCCAAAACGGAGGGGTTATTGATGAGTTTTCATTCAATTTAACAGGCTCTATCGCGAGTGGTGATGTACATATAGTTGCTAATTCTCAATCAAACTCTGATATTCTTTCCCATGCTGATCAAACAACAGGCGGAAGCGTTGTGTCTTTCAATGGTGATGATGCAAGAGCATTAGTAAAGATTATAAATTCAGATACTACTATCCTTGACTATATTGGGAGTTTCCCTGATGATCCAGGTTCTGGTTGGGATGTGGCTGGCGTATCAAATGGAACTCAAAATAAAACCCTTGTTCGAAAGAATGTGGTTAATAGTGGAAACCTAAATTGGTCTGTTTCTGCTGGTGCTAACGATGCTGATGCTTCAGAATGGATTGTAGAACAAGGCCCTGGTAATGACTATACGCCATCAACATTGGGTGCGCATAATGGTGTTACTATTACTTTTGCTAATTCTAGTGAAACAATATTTTCAAACATTGCTCAAGATCTAGAACCAGAGTACGTGGCAATATCCTCTGATAGTCGAACTGCATTCATTGGTATGCAAGAAAATAATGCTGTTGCCATAGTTAACTTAGAATCTAAAACTATTGAACAACTTAAGTCATTGGGATACAAGGATCATAGTTTACCTGGGAATGGATATGACTCTTATGATGATAATGTTGTTGATATCAGAAATCATCCAACTTTAGGAATGTATCAACCGGATGCAATGGTAGTTCATAATATTGGCTCGCAAGATTACATTTTTATGGCGAATGAAGGTGATGCCAGAGATTATGATGGATTCAGTGAAGAAACTAGAATCGAAGATCTTACTTTAGACCAATCTGCTTTTCCTAATGCATCTTCTTTACAACAACTATCTGAAATTGGTAGAATGAAAACGACCTCCGCAAGTGGTGATATTGATGGAGATGGTGACCACGATGTTATTTATACCTATGGTGCTAGATCTTGGTCTATTCGTTCTGTAAATGGAGACCTATTGTGGGATAGTGGTGATCAAATAGAACAAATTATTAAAGATTTTTATCCAGAAATATCTGGTGTTGTTTATTCTTTTGAAAGTAGGTCTGATGATAAAGGTCCTGAACCTGAAGCGATAGAGGTTGCAAATATTGGAGCGTCAGTTTATGCTTTTGTTGGGCTTGAAAGGGCAAGTGGATTCATGATTTATGATGTATCTGATCCAACTCTCCCATTATTTTTATCTTATTATCCTGGAGCGTCAGGTGATATTTCTCCTGAGTGTATTAAGTTTATCCCAGCCTCTCAAAGTCCAAGTAGCAAAGATCTTTTAGTTGTTTCAAATGAGGTCAGCGGGACTGTTTCTGTTTACGCTCTAGGCAGAGTTACCGGAACATCAACTGTAAGCCAAGATTTAGAACCAGAATTTGCTGCATTTGCTCCTGATGGAAAACATGCTTATGTGTCTTTACAAGAGAACAATGCTCTCGCAATAGTTGATGTAGAAGCACAAGAAATTACTGATATTATTCCTCTTGGATACAAAGACCATTCTCAATTGGGGAATGGATTTTTTGGTACAGACAGGGATGATGGAAACATAAATATTAAATCACAGCCAACCCGAGGACTTTATCAGCCAGACGCTATTGCCACATACCAAGTCGGGGGTGAGGTTTTTATTGTAACAGCAAATGAGGGAGATGCTCGGGACTACGACGGATATTCTGAAGAAACTAGGGTTAGGGATCTCGTTCTCGACCAAGATAGATTTCCGAATGCTTCAGATCTGCAGGAAAGCATTGACTTAGGAAGATTAAAAACGACCATTGCTGATGGTGATATTGATGGAGATGGAGATTTTGATATTATATATTCATATGGTGCAAGGTCATTTTCTATCTGGGACGATTCTGGGAATCTAGTCTGGGATAGTGGTGATCAATTTGAGCAAATTTTAAAGGATGTTTATCCTAATTACCCAGGAGTCGTTTATTCATTTGACTCCAGAAGTGATGACAAAGGCCCGGAACCTGAAGAAATAGAAATTGCTCAAATAGGATCTCAAGTCTTTGGATTTATTTCTTTAGAGAGATCTTCAGGGTTTATGGTCTATAATATTACCAATCCCAATAACCCAGAATATGTGATGTACCATCCTGGTGCTCCTGGAGATATAGCTCCTGAATCTATAGAGTTTATCTCTATGAAAGATAGTCCTACTGGTGGAGATATGATAGCTGTTTCTAATGAAGTTAGTGGAACTGTTAGTCTATATTCTGTTAATTCTTTTTATATAAAGCCGACACCGACATCTGCAATGGCTATTGCTAATTTTTCCATATATGGAAATTCTGCTGATTCAGCGGATTGGGTAGTAGCTAAAGATATGGTAGGTAATGTAGTTGGTTCATCCCCAGCTATTATTTATGATGACATTTCATTTATAAATTTACAAATATACGGTGATGATCCATCCACGCCTGAAAAAGATGGTATGTCTTCAGGTGAAGAATTTAAAATATTTATCTATGATGCTTCAGAAGGTGAGCTGATCTCAAACGGTGAGTCTTATGTTTGGGTAAATACAAATGGTGCACCACTACCAGTATTATCAAATTCAGAGCAGACTCTAACATTCCCAATTCCATTTGAATTTTCGCCAACACCATCTTCAGCGTTAGTTGTTGGAAGGTTATCTATTTTAGATGATATCGTAAGTAGCCAAGACTGGATAGCAGCAATCGGACCTAATGGTGAATGTGTAGGAGCAACAAAAGCAACAGTTTTTGATAGTATTAGTTATATCAATTTACAGGTATATGGTGATGATCCTTCAACACCGGAAAAAGATGGATTAGACGATGGTGAATTTTTTGAATTAGTTGTTTATGACGTTTCTGAAGGCGAATACTATAATGCGGGTGCATTAAATCAATGGGTCAACACTAATGGAGCACCGCTTCCAACGATGAGCGATGCAGAAAAGATTTACGTTTTCCCTCATCCATTTCTCGCTTACGATCCTGACTTTAAACCGACTCCTCTCTCAGCACAAGTTCTTGGTGCGGTTACTATTGATGGGGATCGTGCGGAAGGAAGTGATTTTATAGCTGCTTGGGGTGAAGTTCCTTCTACTTGTGATGAGGAGGATATTGAAGAAGATGAGCCTTGCACAGATTTTAAGATCTACGGGGTTTCCAATATTATTGAAAGTGAAGGTATTTCCTATATGAATTTGCAAGTATATGGTGATGATCCTTCAACGCCGGAAAAAGATGGATTAGACGATGGTGAATTATTCAATTTAGCTATTTATGATGCATCTGAGGATTATTATGAGATTTGGGAAGATGTTACAGTTTGGAGTAATACAAACGGTGCTCCGTTACCTGGTTTCGGAGACGCATCAAAAATCTATTCTTTCCCTATTCCATTTGATGGTGGCATTGATCCAACTCCATTGTCTGCGACTGTGATCGGCCAAGCTTTGCTTGCCTATGACATGCCTGATGTTAACGACTGGGTTGCAGCGATATCTCTTGATACCTCTTTTGCGGCAGGAGTCGGTAGGTTAATTGAAAATGATGGAAAATATTATTTTAATATTCAAGTTTATGGTGATGACCCTTCAACACCAGATGTTGATGGATTCGGCCCTGGGCAACCATTTACTCTAGCATATTACGATGCTTCCGAAGGTGAATATATGATTAATGGAGAGGTTTTTGAATGGTACAATACAAATGGATCCCCATTAATTGGTGTTGATAATCCAGCGCAGCAATTTTTATTTCCTGCTCCTTTTGGAACGCATGTAGCTACACCAGCTTCTGCTTCTGCTTTTGGACAGGTTGTTCTGCCTGGTGATAAATCAAATGAAAATGATTGGGTAGGGGCTATATCTCATAATGATAGTGTTTCCTACGGAGCAAGTAGAATTGTTAGGGAAGGGGGTTTATCATATTATAGCATTCAAATTTATGGTGACGATCCTTCAACACCACAGAAAGATGGTATGACTGACGGAGAATATTTTTCATTAGAATTTTATGACATTTCTGAAAAAGAATATATTACCATAAAAGATTCAGTCATGTGGACAAATACTAATGGAGCACCGCTGCCTGGTTTTGATGATCCTTATCAAATTTTTGTTTTGTATTCACCATTTGAACAAGATCTTGTGTTACCTGCAGATGAATTGAACTCTGCTTATCTAAACGGAATGATTGAACTTGATGGTATGATGGTACCTGAGTATAGTCTGATAGCTGCTTTCACTGAGGATGATTCATTAGCTGGTATAGGAACTATTTTTTCTGATGATAGTACTTCTTATTTTGATTTAACAATTTATGGTGATGATCTAAATACTCCATTTATTGAAGGGTATGTTCCTGGAGATAATGTTTACCTTGCTCTTTGGGATGTTTCAAAAGATAGTATTATTTATGATTTATGTCCTTTAACTACTTTCATGGCTACAGAAGATGGTATGGATGGTGCGCTTCCGGGTCTTTCCTTGGATTATAGCTCTACTCTTCTTTTTTCGTATGATAATAACAGGCCATGTAATTTTGACCTATTAGGTGAGGAATTGGTTACGGTAACTGTTACTGAATCAAATGTTGGAACAGATAGTTTGATTATAACATGGGAACCTTCTTTTGATCCTGACAATGACAGTTTATTTTATAGTTGGGAATTAGTGGACTTAGATTCAGGCTATGTCATTACCTCCGTTGAAGATCTTGAAGATACGACTTTAGTTCTTCAGTATAGTGATATCTTTAACTTACTAGCAGCTTTAAGTGTAGATTCAATAACTCTTGGTTGGGATGTGTATGTTACTGACGGAGTTGATACCATTAGTTCTTTTAATGGACCCTATGATGTTCACCTAGCTAGAGAAAATTTTGGTCCTGCAGAGTTCAGTTTGCTCCAACCTGTAGACTTTAGTGAAATCTATATAAATGATCAAACTATAGATTCTACTTTGGTATTTAAATGGGAAACAGCTGTAGACCAAGACGGTGGAACGATATTATATGATTTTGCACTCTACGATAATGAATATTATTATTATTATGATTCATTTTTTGAAGCTCTTGGTATTTCGGACACAACTATTTCTCTTTCCTACCAATCTATGTATGATATCATGGATTCTTTAGAGGCAGATACGCTATATGCTGCTTGGGATGTTTATGCTTATGACGACGATGGCACCTATGCGTTTTCAGAATATTATTTTGATATTACTATTATTAAAGAAAACCTTAATCTTTTGCCATTTAGTTTAATAGAGCCTGAAGACAGTGCTTCATATGTAATAAATTATCAGAATTATGAGGTTGCTCCAGAGGACTCTACTTACATCACATGGAGCCCGTCTGTTGATCCTGATCAGGACTCTGTATATTACTCAGTATACTTTTATGATTCAGAAGCAGATACTATGTTAGGAAGCTCTGACTTTTTAAATGATACTACTTTTGCAATAGATCACAGCGGTATTTATGACTTTGTTCATATAGATCTTGAAACAGATTCTTTTCATGTTTCTTGGAATGTATTAGCCACAGATGGTATTGATTCTGTTTTTGCCGAAAATGGACCATATGAAGTTTTATTCATCGCTGAAAATGCAATACCAGATTCTTTTGATCTAGTGTCTCCGGCAAACGATATTGTTTTGACTATCACTGAAGAAATTTATAGTGATTCAACTGCGATTAGCTGGACAGAGTCTATAGATATGGACATAATGGATACAGTATTCTATGACCTAAAATTGCATTATTCTGTTATTGATCCAGAAACACAGGAAGAATCAATAGTTGTTTTTGCTGAATTGGATTCGTTGAATGATGAGTCTATAACTGTTGCAAATTCATTTATATATGATTACTTCAATGGTTTAGGAATTGATACGATGGTTGTTGATTGGGATGTAATTGGTTATGATAGGATGGATACAGTCTCCAGCCAAAATGGACCTTTTGGGTTTACGTTTGTAAACGGAATTAACATACCTCCTGGAAGTTTTGCACTTTTATCCCCTGAAGATGGAACTGTTGTGCCGATAGATGAAAACACTGCAACTACTGGATCTCAAGAGGTTGCATGGGAAGCATCGAGCGATGAGGGACGTAATATTACATATTTGATTGATCATTCTACAAATGTTGGTCAACTTTCTTTTATACCACAATCTGTAGAAAGTAATTCTTTTACAATTCAGTTCAATGAAGTTATCGATGAGATGGCAGCTTTGTCTGCACAACATCCAAATATTAATAGTCTAGTAATAACATGGGATGTGCGGGCTACAGATGGAATAGATACAACAGCTTCTTCAAATGGGCCATTTACATTTACGATAGATGCAAGTGGCGTATTGTCTCTAGATTTAGCGAACCTACCAACGGTTTTTAACTTGTATCAGAACTATCCTAATCCTTTCAACCCTATTACCACTATTCAATACGATATACCTGAAAATTCATATGTCTCATTAGAAATCTATGATGTACTAGGAAAGAAAGTAAAGACGCTTGTGTCTAAGAGTCTCAATCCTGGAAGATATAAAATAATGTGGGATGCTACTAACGACTATGGACAGCCAGTTTCAGCAGGAATGTATTTCTTCAGAATGAGGTCGAGTGAATTTCAGTCGATGAAAAAATTAATGCTTATAAAGTAAAGAAATATATACTACAATTATTAAAGCGGGTTACCTTTTTGTAATCCGCTTTTTTATTTTATAAAATATAAGTTTTGTGTTTGTTTGATAACATTATACAAATAATTATCTAACAATATTCTAACACATTTTTAATAGAATAAGTATGTCCTATTTTCACTTATAATTAAAAAGATATGAAAAAAATATTTATAATTTTTATAATATCCTATATATATGCTCAACCTGATGAATTTCAATTCGTAGCTACAAATTTAGGAGGTGTAATTCAAGGTACCCCTAGAATAAATGATGTTCGAGCTTCCTCTAGCGATTGGGTTGCAGCATTTGATGCTAATGGGAACTGTGCAGGTGCTGGTCAATTAGTTTGGGTCGCAGGAGATGTTCGGTTTAATTTTATAGTTTATGGAGATGATATTACTAGCCCAGCAGTAGATGAAGGCATGAGTTCTACGGAAAACTTTACGTTAAAGTTATGGGATGAATCATTAAATGTAATCATTGAAGAGACAAATGAATCTGGCAATCCAATTTATCACAGTGGGTGGCAGAGTACAAATTTTACACCAATCGTTGGCTATAATGATCCATATCAAGAATACAGTTTTAATGTGAATAATGTTGATCCTGTTATTTTAGGCATTTCATTAGATGAGAAATATGAAGACATTAATTTTGATATAACAATTGATAATATTTCATTTCTTGATGAAGACGGTGTTTCAGACGAATACCTTACTCTTACTCTTATAGACTCTTCAGGGAATGATGGTAACCAGTTAAGCTCCGATCAAAATAATTACACAATAAATGGGAATAGTGTTATCTTAAACGAAAACTACAATGGTGAGATTGTTATTGGTATGATTATAGATGATGGTTTTAGCTCAAGTGAAATATATTTTGCCAATATTGAGGTGTTACCAATTAATGACAACCCTTTTATTGTAAGTCAAAACATTGGAAACCAAACTGTTTTTGAAGATAGTTTTTTTGTAGTTGATGTTTCAGATTTTGTAATTGAAGATGTAGACAATATTGCTCCTATTGCTACAAGTCAAATAGTTGTAAATGAATTTTTGGCAGCTAGTGATAATTGCTGTATGAGTCCAGATGGGAATTATGAAGATTTTGTTGAACTGTACAATGGCACAAGTGAATCAATAAATATTAATGGATGGGGGTTTAGTGATACTGAGGGTGAGGTATCAACTATTGCCCCTGACACAAGTATTGCTTCTGGTGATTTTTTGGTTTTATGGTTTACTGGAGATGATGATGGTTTTCCTGAGATAGACAGCAAACTGTCAAGTGATGGAGAAACAATTTATATTGAGGATTCAGATGGTAATGTTGTTATAAATTATTCATTTTCTTCTCAAGAGACTGACATTTCATACGGAAGGGTTTTTGATGGTTCAAATACGTGGGGCACATTTTCAAACCCAAGCCCTGGATATTCAAATGTTAGCCAAGAATTAGATATTGTTCTAGTAGAAGGTCAATATTATAGTGTAAGTGGGGATACAATTTTCCCCAGTCCTAATTATGATGGTGATCCATTAAATGTTAATGTTTACCCCATTGATGATCAAGGAGGCGCTGGCGAAACCTTTACTTTTAACATTTCTATAATTCCGATTAATGATCCCCCATCAATAATAGATGCAGCAATTTACCCATCTATACCTGGACTATCAGATACGTTGTTATTATCTTATATTGTATCAGATATTGAAGGGTCTAATGATACTACTCTTTATATATCATGGTTTAAAAACGATGAAATTATTTATGCTCTTGAAGGAGAGGAATCAGTAAACCCAGAAATGACTAATTGTTTGGAAACATGGAGAGCTAGTATAGTTGCATATGATGGAGAAGATTCTAGTGGAGTATATGAGTCTAACGCCGTAACTATTTGTGGAGATAATACCGCACCTGAGTGGAGTGAATCTATCGAGACAATATCCGTTGCTGAAGATGATTCTGTTATAATTGACTTAAGTAATTATATAACAGACTTAGAGCAGGCAGATTCGCAATTAAGTTTTCATTCTGACTCAACAGATGTTTCTGGAATTATAGAAACTGAATTCATTGGCACGGCACTCTTAAAAATAAAAACTGTTGTTGAAAATTATTTCACGCCTACAGATTCAGTTATTCAATTTAATATTTGGGCTGATGATGGACTTGGTGGTATAGATACCACAACTATTTTTGTTATTATTAATCCGATTAATGACGCGCCTTCTATTTTAAATGTTCCTTTATTTGTGATCAATGAAGATAGCCATTTTGTATTTAATATTGATTCAATATCATATATAGATGTTGATAATCTTGTAATCACACATGAATTAACTAGTGGTGAAAATTATTTTTTACGAGGAGATTCCATATTACCTGATCTTAATTTTAATGGCTTACTGGTTGTTCCATTTTCTATAAGCGATGGAGAGCATATTGATAATGATACACTTATTATTAGTGTTATACCATCGAATGACCTACCATTGGAATTTTCGCTTATAGGTCCTGAAAGTGGGGATACAGTTTATGTAAATTATTCTAATCAAAATTATAATCTCACATTTAACTGGGAAGAGGCTGTAGATCTTGATGGAGATAGTGTTAGTTATAATTTCATATTACTAAAAGAAATAGATGATTCTACCTCAGACTCTTTAGGTATGACAGTATATACTGATTTTATAGATGTAACGGAATATCAAATGAGTTACATGGATTTTATTGAGATCATTGAAGAGTATTCAACAAATAATAAAATTGAATTATATTGGGCTGTTTCTGCTTGTGACTCTTTAGGGTGTCAAATGAATTACTTTGAAAATGAAGGGCTTGGATGGAGCCTTTTCATTGATGCATCTGCTTATTTATCAATAGATGATAATAACAAACCTCCTGATCAATTTACAATATTCCCAGCCTATCCTAATCCTTTCAATAATACTATCGAGATGCGATTTTTTAGTATGCAAGGTGAAAGTATGAACATTTCTATTTACAATTTGAT
>CEVL01055596.1_pt1 | contig 19881 bp, 14 predicted proteins | sample 427051 | NCBI WGS metagenome assembly CEVL01 (sample SAMEA2623673, study PRJEB7988) | marine metagenome | biome: marine biome (ENVO:00000447); feature: surface water layer (ENVO:00002042); material: "saline water (ENVO:00002010), including plankton (ENVO:xxxxxxxx)" | depth 5 m
GTCTCTAGAAGACAGTCCATTCCACCTACTCGAGGAAGATTCGGATGAGTTAGAATACTTACTCGAGCGCAGACAGACTCTTGGAGGCTCTCTTCCCTCAAGGGCGCCAGTTTCAATCGATTTCGAATTACCCGATGCAGACACATACTCTGCTTTTGATGAAGGCACTCCACAAGGCCAACAAGTCTCGACGACTATGGTATTCGTTAGATTGCTTCGCAACCTACTGAAGTCACCTATCGGTGAGAGGGTAGTGCCGATTATACCGGATGAGGGTAGAACATTCGGAATGGATCCACTGTTCAGCGAGTTCAGTATCTTTGCATCACACGGTCAGAAGTATACGCCAGTTGATCATTCGATGCTACTGAAGTACAAGGAATCGGAGTCCGGACAGGTTCTGCAGGAAGGAATCTCGGAGGCCGGAGCAATTGCTTCTTGGATATCCAGTGCCACTTCTTACTCCCACGCTAAGTCACCCACTCTTCCGTTCTACACATTCTACTCAATGTTCGGTTTTCAGCGAGTCGGAGATCAGATCTGGAGCGCAGCAGACGCACGTGCTCGAGGCTTCTTGATGGGTGCGACCGCAGGTCGAACTACACTCAATGGCGAGGGATTGCAGCACCAAGACGGCCACAGCCTGCTGATGGCATCCACAGTGCCACATTGCAGGGCATGGGATCCAGCTTATGCCTATGAGCTTGCAACAATCATTCGACATGGTATAGATGAGATGTGGGGCGAGAATCTTGATGTATTCCACTATGTGATGTTGTACAATGAGAACCAGCAGCAGATTCCCAAGCCAGATGGTGCGGATGAGGGAATTGTGCGCGGTGCCTACTTGCTTGAAGAGGCTAAAGGTAAGGGGCCCAAGATTCGCCTACTTGGCTCAGGTCCTATTCTGCAATATGTTAGGGAAGCAGCCAACATCCTAAGCGATGAGTACGGGGCCTCTCCTGAGGTTTGGTCGGTCACATCTTACGGCGAGATGCGCCGAGAAGGCCTAGCAACCGAGAGGCACACCCGTCTGCATCCACAAGATACCAAGACGCCCTATGCGGAGCAGTGCTTTGGAGACGAAACTCCCACAGTAGCTTCATCGGACCACATCGCAGCCATCCCTGAAATGATTCAGCGTTGGATAGGGGGCCGTTATGTTGTACTAGGGACCGATGGTTTCGGGCGCTCGGACACCCGTGAGGCACTGCGTTCTTTCTTCGAGATTGATACTAACAGCATAGTGCTAGCAGCACTATCAGCATTAGAGCAGGAAGGCGCTATGCCCGCCGGTACAGTAGATGACGCTGCAGCCAAGTTAGGAGTCGATCGCGAAAGATTCGACAAGACGGACTAGAATCCACCACCGCCACCGCAGCCACCGCCACCGCAGCCACCGCCACCGCAGCCACCACCGCAGCCTCCGCCGCTACAACCATCACCACTGCTCACGGGCCTGCTCACATCATAGATTTCATTTCCATACTCGTCGAATCCAGCACTGGTGGCAATATATCCGCCCGATGCAACATCTGAAGCCAAATATGCTCCAATTCCCATGGGGATTACCACATTGCTGTAATCAGTTACCTGAATACTAGGACGAGGTCTTCTAAATGGTAGTATTATTGGACGCACCCCCGAAATTTCCTTCACTAATTTAGGTACAGACCAGGAAACAAAACCATGCAGCAAGTATAATCCAATTGAACCTCCGACCACTATCAATCCAACCGTTCCATTAGACAACCAAAGTAGTAGCCATGGATCATCAAGAACCCAACCACCAAGGGTGAAAGGATGGTATGCGACCATACTTAGGCCGAGATACATTAGAGCGAAATAAGCAGGAATCACAAAAATCAGGAAAACCGAATTTATCCTATCTCTTGTATTGCCATATTCCTTCATCATGGTAATTTCTTCTTCGAGATCAAGATCGATTAGACTAACTTCTTCAGGAATACCCAGATCATCTGCTCTTTTGTTCAGCTCTATACAACTCTTGTATAAATCCGTATTATCTCCTAAGTCACGCAACTCACCAGTTATTGCTTTCGTCAACTCTTCAATCTGGTCACTGACCTTATCGAAAACAGTACCATCGGGTTCTCCTTTCAGACTCTTTAGGGAAAGCATACCCCGCCTTCTAGCATAGGCAAATCCTACTCTTTCCTCGGCCCAACCGACCTCCTCCCAACCTTCGTATTCGAATACTCTCTCCTTCCTAGCAAATGAGACAAACATTGCCAGCCCTAGAAGGCCCAATGAGTAGACACTCAAGTGCACACTCCAGTGCCACGGCTCTGGCCCCACTATGTCGTCAATTTTGTTGACATATTTTGATAGGGCTATCTCCCACATATTCCCCCTTGTGTATTCGTGTTTGATATCCAAGAGGGTCCCATTCGCGTTCTCAGGGCCGCCGCCGACAAAACAGGTGTAAAAATCACAGTCTTCCTCAACTACCCAAGGATGGTCATAGCAGTACCACGCGTTCACATAATCTCTATTCTCGCAATAACTTTCAGTTACTTGCCAATCATCTTGATCATCACCTCTGCCATTGCATACCCACATCTCAATGCGAGGGTATCCAACTTCCAGATACCATCTATCATCAGGCTCGCCCCAGTAACAGTTGGCATATCCTCTATACATGCTCCCAAAAACACCGTAATGATCGGCAGCATCTGTGAGCATCCAAGCTTGATTGATGAAAACATCTCCAGAAATTCTCTGGTTCAGTGCCGGCATGTCAGGCATGACGAACTTGAACTGACGATCTCCTGTTGAGAGAGCGATCATTATGCTGGGCTCTTCACCACCCTCCATCCCAAAGTGCTGGAACATCTGCCTGGCGTACCCTTCATCTTCGCTGAAGAAGTCCTCACTAGGATCCCATGGCCCCACTCCATAGTTCCACATATCCTCTATGGTGACAAGCCTCACCAATATCCCGTACTCCTCTTGGATGCGAACCAGTTCCTCCTCGAACTCCACCTCGGTCTCCTCGCTGATTACTCCCGCAACATCGTAGACATACCAGTCTCCCTCGGGTGCAGGGGGAAAGTAATCGGGTCCCAGATTGTACTCATCAACACCATCTGGTAACCCCGAAACTGGGCCTGATAGCAGTACTACGACAATAGAGACAATCAAAGCACGACTCATATCAAAGAGGCAACAGAGAGCCCAAGATAAAGGAGACTACGGCAGTCAATACAATTGCTAGGTATATCTTTGATTTCGGAGTTATCGAATACTCGGATAGATTCACCCATTGTAAGTGCGGGAAAGAAGAAAACCTCTCCTTAGTAGAAGGCCACAAGTCACTTGGTGGCGGCCTTCCGAACACTTGTTCATAGTACAGTAGAGTATACTCATACTGGTCTATATGCTTCTGATCCTCATCATCACCACCTTCGGTGGGGCCATGATGTAGTTCGTAGCCCAGAATATGCGGACAGAATTTACCCCAATAATCTCGAGTATAGGTCATGTGCATGTGCCAGACCTGATCAATCTCCATTGACGGTGTGCATGGAGTTCGACTATGGGCACATAGGTATGCGAATCTCTTGTACTCCTGGACAGCTCTCTCAGCCTTCGCCAAATCCCATCCGTTCTCATGTGCAACACGATTTCGGAAAGTCAAATCAATGTCTTGGGGGCCAATCGTGTATGCAATCAGCTTCTTGTGGGCATCGACGGGTATTCCATCTTCAGTAGGGGGAGCCAGAGGCCCTTCTGCCATTCAATCAGTCCTCTCTAGGCATGGTTATGTGGGCTAGGAAGTAGTTGTGCTGCAAAGCATCTCCTAGACTAATCCAATCAGGAATCTCCCCTCGGAAGTCATCGTACCTATGTCCGGGAATTAATCTCCAGTCATCTGGCAGTTCACTCAGTATCTCCTTGGCTCTGATTAGACTCCTTTGTTGCGCACGAGGGTCGCCACCGGGCAAGTCAACTCTACCAGCACTTCTGACGAATAGAAGATCTCCAGCGTGGTAGACTCCGTGTCCGTGGAAGGTGACATGCCCGGGAGCGTGACCCGGAGAGTGAGTTACAATCAGATTGATTGAGCCGGCGGACCACTCTACACATTCCCCCGGTTCACTTTCCCATGTGTTGGTAAAGTCGACTTTTCTGAACACCACATTGCCCAGCAGACTAGGTACCCTAGCTTCCTCATGACCCCAGACCTCCAAGTCGGGGAAGCGCTTCATCATCGCCGGATATCCAGCAGCATGATCGCGATGTGTGTGAGTGTACAGTAGATGAGTCGGTTCTAGCCCTTCTTTTTCGAGAGCTTCAGTCCACAAATTAGCATTGAATGGATCGATTATTGCGACTACTCCATTGGCCCTATCGATGAATGCGGTATTCATATTCATCAGGTTCCCCATCTGGGTTATCCACACCTCCACTCCATCTTCCCAGATTGAGACATGGAACTCGCCGTCACTCAGCATGTTCTCTCGCAGCGATAACTCTCGCATAGGTGTGGCGGCGCTACTGTCTCGGGGCAGGCTTCAAAGCGTGGTCTCCGAGTCGGGGTATGTGGCTCGAATGCCCTCCACACATACCCTGCTAGGCGGGCTCGCGCCCGGTCTACTGCTTCGGCTGGGAGTCTAAGGACTCCCTGCGAAGCCCGTTGGGAGAAAGGAAATGGTATACGACGCGCAAGAAGTAGAGACTCGCTGGCAGAAGGCTTGGGCCGATGCTGGAGCGTTTGAGGCCGAGATTGACCACAGCAAGCCGAAGTTCTACTGCCTTGAGATGTTCCCTTATCCATCTGGCAATATGCACATGGGGCATGTTCGCAACTATTCGATTGGCGATGCCATGGCCCGCTTTCATCGCTTGATGGGCAAGAATGTCCTCTATCCAATGGGATACGACTCCTTTGGTATGCCTGCCGAGAATGCAGCCAAGAAGGAAGGAGGACACCCTCACACAGTTACACATCGCAATATTGCAAGCATCCGCTCCGATCAGGAGCGGATGGGATATTCGTACGACTGGAGACGCTTCCTAGCTACTTCCGATGTAGACTACTATCACTGGAATCAGGAGATTTTCCTAATGCTCAATGAGCGAGGATTGGTAGAACGCAGGCTGGCGCCAGTGAACTGGTGCGTGGATTGTGATACGGTACTTGCCAATGAACAAGTCAAGAACAACCGCTGCTGGCGTTGTGGGCTTGAGGTCGTGCAGCGCGATATGGCACAATGGTTCCTGCGAATGACCGAATACTCGGATGAACTACTAGATGAGATTGAGAACATTGCATTCCCTGAAAATGTCAAAGCGATGCAGCGCAACTGGATTGGGCGCTCGTTCGGCGCTCACATTGACTTCCCAGTAGCTGACTCAGACGCCGTGATTGGAGCCTTCACTACACGCCCGGATACAATATTCGGTGTCACCTTCGTAACACTCTCTCCAGAACACCCTCTATGTGAGGAGTTGTGCACAGGTACTGAGTGGGAGGCGGACTGGCGTGAGTTACGCGATGAGTGTGCACGCATGTCCGAGTTTGAACGCATCAATATGCTAAAGGAGAAGAAGGGTGTTTTCCTAGGCCACCATGCAATCAATCCACTGAGCGGCGAGAAGGTCCCAATCTATGCGGGCAATTTCGTTGTCGCATCTTATGGAACTGGTGCTGTGATGGCTGTACCCGGCCACGACCAGCGAGATTATGACTTTGCAGAGAGATATGGGATAGAGATTCGTAGAGTACTTGTCGAGAAGGAAGGTGATGACCCGAATGCTGAGTTGAATTATTCATTTGAGGGCTATGGGCCTATGGTAAACTCAGGTGCAGACGGTTTCGATGGATTAGCCGGACAGGATGCAAAGGATGCAGTCATCTCCGCACTTGAGTCTGCTGGATCCGGTCATGGAACAGTCGAATACAGACTCAAAGATTGGTTACTTAGCCGCCAGAGATTCTGGGGTACCCCAATTCCGATGATTCATTGCGAAACTTGCGGAATCGTACCCGTCCCCTCCTCTGAACTCCCTGTGGAATTGCCACTCGATGTCACTTTCAGTGAAGATCAGAGTGGCAACCCACTGGCTTCTCACGATTCATTCGTCAACACATCATGCCCCTCCTGCGGAGGACCAGCAAAGCGTGAGACAGACACTATGGATACCTTCTACGACTCATCTTGGTACTTCATGAGATTCTGTGACGCCAGTAACGCCACCACTCCTTTTGATCGCGAGGCTGTAGACTATTGGATGGACGGAGGAGTCGACCTCTACATTGGAGGTATTGAGCACGCGGTCATGCACCTGCTATATGCACGATTCTTCACAAAGGTCACCCGAGATGCCGGAATGAATACGGTCGGTGAGCCGTTTGGCACTCTGGTCTGCCAAGGAATGCTGAATGCACCCGCTCCCTTCTGTTCCGACTGCAACGCTGAGTTCCATGTTGATTTATTCGGTGGCGACTGTCCAACCTGTGGAGAGAATTTAGGAACTCGCTCAGTGAAGATGGGCAAGTCGCTGGGCAACACTGTCAGCCCTGGAGAGATGGTAGGAAGATATGGTGCCGACACAGTCCGACTATTCATCCTGTTTGGAGCTAATCCAGAGGCTGGGATGGATTGGTCGGACAGCGCCCTCGAGGCCAATCACCGTCAACTTCACTCAATCATAGATGCGATGGAGTCAGCCATGACTCTAGGTGAGACGCCCACTCCACTTGATGACTGGCTACTTGCCAGATTGAGAGTAAATCAGGCTGCTTGGAAAGATTCGATGTCAATTGTCAGTATCCGTGAGGGTGTGATGATTAGTCACTATGAGATGTTATCAGACTGGGCTTGGTACATTAGGAGGGGAGGAAATAATCGAGATACTGCAAGGCAGTTCCTATTGGGATGGATACCAATGCTCGCCCCCACCACTCCTCACATCGCTGAAGAGTTCTGGCATTCAGTAGGCGGCGAGGGAATGCTAGCTACTTATTGCCTTGAAGAGTCCTCTGATTCTTCAGAGGAAGATACTGGAGTCTTGGCCCGTGAGGCCTATCTCAAGGAACTAATCTCTAGCGGTAGGGCATTGCGAGAGTTGGCAGAGAGATATGCTGAGGAGGAGATTACCAGTGTGGTAATTCAGACCTCTCCTGTATGGAAAGAACAACTCGCCCGGGAAGCAATCCAACTAGATTCGGAATCATTCGACTTCAAGGCCGGAGGAATGGATCATCTAAAGTCGATGGATGTATTCTCCGTTGAGCAAATGCGTGGTGAGGTGATGCAGACCTGGATGGCACTGACCATGGGCAGTAAGAAAAAGCGAGGGCGTATTCACACTTGGTCCCAAGGAGAGAAGCAACTGATTATGAGTGCGATTGACGAAGCATCAACCATCAACATGAACTCGGAATTTATCGCCCAAGCTCTGGGAGTCACTTCTGTAGAGGCATACCATGCAGGAGAGGGAGAGGATGTTGCTGGAAAGGCAAAATTCGCCTTCCCATTAGAGCCAGGAATTGCATTCCTCTAGGTGTAAATATGTCCTCAGTAGTTCTTTTTGATGATACTTGCGGCACTTGCAGTCGTTGGGCCTCTTTCATCAATCGATACGATAGTGCCGGAAATCTCCGCACCCTTGGTCAGGATTCCGACGAGGGAACAGAGTTACTTTCTAACAAACCGGATGACATGCAAGGAGTCGATTCAGTGTTCATCATCACTGAGGACGGAAACTGGTATGCTAAGAGTGGGGCTGTTTGGAGAATCGCATCAAGAATGGGTCTACCATGGTCATTTGGTGCGGCGATGTGGTTAGTACCATATCCAATCAGAGATTTAGTCTATGACATCTATGCCAAATTCAGGTAAGTTGCACACGGTGGGTTCATGGAGCCCCCTTCTCTCGAAGTACCGTTGAGTGACGAGAAGAGCGGTAAACGACGACGGGGACGTCGTCGACGCCGCCGAGACTCAGGGGGCAGGAACGGAGCCCCCAAGAAACAGAGTCCGGCGAGCGATACAGAAGCGGTGGAGCGTGCGATTAACCGCTTCAATCAGAACCCTCCTCCTATGGGAGTGCCCGCAGAGATTGATCCACCTCCTGAGCGAATAGATGTCACTTGGAAAACAAAAGCAGTTTCCAAAGATGTACAGCGTAAGGCAGGAGACATCGCATGTATTCCGGGGGAATTTGGCTTCCTGCCTGAAGACAGAGTGCAGGAGATTGCCGACAAGCTAGATCACCTCCCAATCACCTTGGAGCAGGCACTATCACTTCGCAGTGCCTTGAATCAGGAGAAGAGCGTGTACTCTCATTCTAGATTAATGAGGAGAGCTAATGAGCTCAGTCGTAGATACAACTCAGGAGAGAGTGTGATTGCACTCTCCAAGCGCTTCGATGCACCCCCTGTCAATACTTTCAGAGCAATACTGACTGGTCGCGGTTGGTCGAAGAATAGAATCAAAGAAACCCTGAACAAGCAACCTCACAGACTCAACAAACGGGATCGAGAACAATTTGAGTTAGCCGAATCTGTCGACAGGGTCAGTTCCGTGGATCAAAGCGATACCCAGAGCGCCGCTGAGGTTTTCGAGGATATTCTATGTGATTATTTTGAGTCTCTGGGGGTCCGATTCCGACGGCAGGAGGAATTACTTGCTGAGCAGAAGGACAGCGAAGGTAGGGCAATCATAACTCCTGATTTATTGTTCTTGGATGATGTCAGAATTAACGGCGCGCCTTGCGCTTGGATTGATGCCAAGCATTTCTTTGGAGCCGACCTTAAGTTTCCACGCAAGAAGACCCAGAAGCAAGTAGATCGCTATGTCGCTGAATATGGGCAAGGCGGTATTGTTTACAGGCATGGGTTTTGTGATGGACTACGGCTAAAGGGAGCCATTCAACTTGATGCCAGCCCATTAGATCTGACACCGCTGGATGACTTCCATGAGAAGGCTAGAAACGCCTCATGAGAGCTCGCCGACTTTGGTCTCCAGTCCCTGAAGTCCAACCCGTGCTAACTCTGTTATTACGCCCTCAATCCACTCTCTCCCTTCTGAGGGATTGAGAGGAACTATTGCCACACTTTCTCCAAGCATACACAACATCACCTCTACTTCCTCTGCGCCAGAGTTAGCTACTGCAACCGTCGCCAGAGTTACCAATTCATTGCGAGAAGAATCCTCAAACAACCCACTGTCGCGTGAGAATGCACTCGCTGAGACAATCAGATCATTCCATCTATCCGCTTTCCAATCACCCTGTGAGAGTGATTCCATCTGTCTTGAACCCGCCAGGCTAATCGCTTTCTTCCATTCGGAATTATCTATGTAGATTGAGGTGTGCTTTCCCAAACCTCCTCTCCAAGCTAGAACTACTGGTGTTCCTAGACTCCAACCCTCGGCCCTGCCCGGGCCATTTCTAAGATCAGGACCGTGATATGGAGAGCCCACTTCCAACCTCCGCTCGACACCCCCTGCAGCTAGAGCAGTAACATCGCCTAAACCAGTAGAGCGCAATCTCTCAACTTTATGAGCAACAGAATAAGCTCTACGCATACTCTCCTCATAAGGCAGACCAACTGCTCTTTGAAATGCCATAGCGGAAGCCACTGCTCCGGAAGCAGAAACTCCGAAGCCCTGTGCAGGTGGAAGAGAGATTGTGACCGAAACCCCCCAAGAAACACCTAATACCTCTGGAACTTCTTCTGATATTGCATTCAGCACCTCTTCATATAGCCCTGAATCTCCTTCCATTGACTCGAATGTGACCCTCAATCCGAACTCACCGTCTTCTCCATATGCGACAACTTCGACTCCATCGTCAACGCACAAACCTGCTCCAAGACTACCTTGGCGGATAGGGTCGTCAGACTCGTCACTAACTGTGAATAGAAGGGTGATATGGCCCCCACATCGACCTCTGCCCAAGTACCGATGCATACTGGCTCATATGCATTCTAGCCAAGAATGCTCGGACTCAGAAGACAGCCACTATGTCTTCCTCAAGCTCACCAAATCTCTCGGAGAGTTGAGCAATTGCTTGCTCGAATGCAACTTTAGGAGTCATTGAACCATCGGTCTCGAAACTCAGGATGAATTCACCAGGAACTTCCTCAAGAGTGATGGCGTCCTTGAATTCTCGCGACTCTTCTGTACCGGGTCCAACATGGTTGAGATCATCAATCAATTGCTCGACCATATCCAAGTCTTCAAGCCTATCTCCATCGAAGTCCTTCGCCTTTATTGTAAGCTTCAGGCCCCATAGAATCTTGGCCTTTGTCTTGTTGTTCAGAACTCCAACTCTCCTTGGTGTGAATGTGACTCCAGATACTGGAGACCACTTCGCGTGCTCACTGCCGCGTCCCATGATTGCAGTTGCATAGAACTCAACCATCTGGCCCTTCGAAAGTTTGGTAATTGGAATACTGCGGTACTTTTCAGGAATATTCAGACGGTCCTCTCCGAGGTAACTCATGTCTCCAGCAGTAATTATTCTACCACCATCTGAACCGAACTCCTTGCATGTGTAAATCATGGTACAAAGAGGGCAACCTCTGTCCTTCTCAACCAACTCAGCGCACTCTGGACACTTGTCCTGGAAGTGAAACTCGTCATGCACGGTTGGAATTGGAATCATAGCCAATCTTTGAGCAATCATCTCATCGGGTAGGGGGCCATTAGTCTCCCAGACTTCTCCGTCTTGCTCAACAGTACCCATTTCGAAGCGCACCTTGTCAATGGCCATCTTTGGAGTTTCAGACATGAGGGTACGGCGAATTGCGTTGACAAAAGCCCGATCAGTGTCTGTGAGTAGGATTCGAATCTTTTCATCACTCTCTTCGATAATCTTCGTCTTTACCATAAATTCACCTCAAACTCTGCGCCCTCGGCGCCCTCCCTTACTCTTCGTACCATCAGTTGCTACGGGGGTAACGTCCTCGATTCGAGTTATTTGTACTCCGGCACGAGTCAATGCTCTGATTGCAGATGTCGCACCTGGTGCGTTATGAGAGCGGTTGCCCCCAGCACCCCGATACTTGACGATTACTTGGTTGAATTCTTTCTCTGCCAGCATCTCGGCCATTCGCTCGGCAGCCCTAGTTGAGGCAAACTGACCTCCTGAATCACTGCCTCCCTTAGTCACCATTCCGCCCGACACTTTGCAGATTGTCTCTGCACCCGTCAAATCGGTTGCCGTCATGAGTACATTGTTGTGAGTTGTATAGATGTGTAAGATAGCCTTTCTCATCTTACTTACCTCCCTCGCTGTCGGGCACAGTATCCTCAACGGTAGGTGCCTTGGCTGAATCTGACTTAATCTGCTCCACGAACTCTGCATCTGCGTCGCGCGCAGGGACCTCTTCATCATCCTCTTCTGAAACCATAGTCAAGCGGTGTTGCTCCAAATCCTTGCGCATCTGGTGCTCTGGATCGGCGTAAGGAGAATTTGACGAATACTGAATATGTTCTTCTTCCTCTCTGAGTACATGATAACCGGGAACTGTCATTCTCTGTTTACCTATGCTAATGTGGCCATGAACTATCAGATTCCTAGCAGCACGCATTGTTAGGGCCAGTCCTTTGTAATAGACAACAGACTGTAACCTTCGAGATAGCATGTGCTCGACATCTATCTGTAGAATATCGTCGATGTCTGAACCCTCGCCCAGTAGTCCCTTACGGTATAGTGAGTCAACCAAATCACCCTTCTCTCGTGCGAAGTGTCCCTCACTTGAATCGACTCTGCCGATGAGTTTCATTGCTTGGTTTCGATGACGGCGTAGAGCAGACTTTTCACGCCAAATCTCTCGCATTCCTCCAACCTTCTTCAGGCCGTACTTGCTTTTGAGCTCGTGCTCTTCCTCAATCCTAGCCTGCTTCCAAGGGTGAGTAGGGGTGCTAGTCTTAGGTCTCGCAAACTTTGGATCTCCCATCTAATCACCTCACTTCTTACGCTCGACACCAAGAGTTGCACCACTCCTGCCGTTGGAGCGTAGCCTCTGTCCGCGGACCTTGTGCCCACTCCTGTGTCTCATACCACGGTATGCCTTGACCCCGGCCATCCTTGCAATGTCGTCATCACGAGTCATCTTGACCTCCAAAGCTACGATGTGAGCATCTTCATTGGTCTCTAGGTCGCGCTGGCGATTGACCATCCACCAAGGTACAGCAGTTGCATAATCGTCAACTGCAGTCCTCAATCGATCTTGCTCATCGTCACTCAAGTGACCGCCCAAGGTCTTACCGTTAATTCCGGCCAAGCGACATATTTGTTCGGAGGTGCGCATACCGATGCCCTTAATCGAAGTTAATCCAATCGAAATTGGTCGTAGACCATCGATGTCGCTATCCGCCATCCGCAGGATGTAAGAGAAGTCATCTCCTAGTTCGGCTTCGTCAGGCATTGTACGGTTCCCCCGTGTTCACCAGTTTCCCAGTGGCCCATTGGGCATCTGCGCCACCTACCTTCCCTATTTGAACCGATTGGCCCCCCATAGGGGGGTCAAAAATTACTCTTTACACACCACATACAGGCTTTGTGTACCAGAGGGACGCTCTAGGTCAATGTCAACCATGAATCCCTTGGAGCCCTCAATCGGCTTGAGTTCACGATCGAGTCTACGCTGGATAGTTGGATGAACATCCGGGTCAAGCGAGCATCGCAGAGTAATTTTTCCAATACCGTTCTTGGCTATCGAGGAAGCGACCTGGTCTATTGTATGGAGTTCCGGTGGTCTGAGTCTATGTTGTACAATTTCTCCTGTGGCGACAACGAACCCTTCAAGCGCATCTGACTCGATTAGAGGGTCTGTGTGGATTAGTATTGGTCTGCGACCTTCCAATCTGAGCCAACTGTAACCAGACCCTTCTTGCACAACTTGCTCAAGCCAAGACTCTTGCAATCCGCTTTGTACAAGTGCAGGGTCCACTATTGTCAAATGAGCCCCGTATGGTGGAGGTTCATTCATCACAACAATTTCCGAATTTGCTGGATTCCCTTCAATTTCAGCAATGACATTTTTCCTACCCATTCTGACACAGCGATGACTTGACTTAGAAGCCAGCGAACCTATCCAAAGAGATAGTCGATCAACACGCCCGCCGCCCTGACTCAACCACTCCCAAGTAAACTCAGATCCAGGGAGAGCCATTCTAACATTGGCCTCAACAAGGCCTCGTTGATCCTCTCCTAGTCTGGGAGAGAGATCGAGTAGAACTGCTGGACCGTTCGGTCCAATCTGTAGTTGATCTACCCATCCTTGAAGGACAGATGCGACTGAAGGCTCCATTTCGTCGATATCATGATTCTGTGCATCGGTCGGCCTAGCTGGATCGAGGTGCAGCATCGCAATAGGAGGGTGGGCCCTAGTACCAGCCTCTCTCAGGCTATTCCAGTATTCTGTAATGGCTCCATCTGAGTCAGTACCGTCTCCTATTACGACCCTATCCATCGTCCTCTGCAACTCATCATCCTTTGAGTTGATATGCATATTTGCAGCGCACAGAACAGCGATATTACCATCCTTCTCAATTCCTAGTACCGGGCGCTCCAACTCTCTTCCATAAGCTATGAGTTGAACTCCAGAACCCGCGGCAGCATCTAGGATTACTCCTGTGGGTAAAGAATCATCATCTATCCTCTGGGCGCGTGCTAGGGCAACGAACCAAGGAGTAGAGAGTCGACGCATATCATCAGTCATATGAAACTCGGGCTCTCCGCGACCAGCAGAACGCGCCTCAACACGCTTGTTTGCCTCCTTGGCAATGCCCTCAGAGGGGTTGAGTGCTGTGTGTCCACCACTCTCTGTCACATCACGCCCTCCTACAACTCAGTCAAGTCTCTTTCGTGCCCCTAGGCTATCGGGCCTCGATTGATGGTCAACTCGAAACGTAGCCAAGATTGTTCCAATTCATGACCATCATTGTTTCCGTATGCAATCGGTGGAGGGAGCAATGTAGTGTGTGTAGTACCCGTAGTAATGCCTGGCAAAAGCCCTCGATCACTATCTATATCGAGACCAATTGCTGACCACCCAAAACCATCGATGTAACTCGGATCATCTCCAGCTGTGACAACCAAGTCACCCTCATCTAGTTGCTCACCAGTATCTGCATCCCACACCACATAGTGAACCTCAATCTGATCGTTATCATTGATGTGGAGCTCTCTCTCCTCTGATCCCTTAAACACAGCCACATCGAGATATACCTCAGCATTGACTACGGACAGATGACTAGCCACTACCGTGAAATCGCCTTCAGTCAAGTCCTCAGTGAGCTCAATTTCGCGGAATCCACTTTCATTTGCATCTAGACTGATTACATCGCTAATATCATCCTCAGCCGAGAACACCACTCCCGAACCGACGATTTCTAGAACTAGATCAACTGATTCATTCCCTCTATTGTGTACAACAATGGTGGCTCTGTCGCCATCTCCTTGATGCTCCCAATCGCAGCGTAACTCGCCCGGATAAAGGAACACATCATCCTGCCCAGAGAGATTCTCTGGCCATTGCCAATCACCTTCTCTGGCCATACAAGTATCGAACAATAAATCGACCTCCCATGCGTACCTACCATCAATTTCGGGAGCCTCTGCTGGAGGTCCAAAAGAAGCCTCCAAATCGGCAGTAAAATTCCAAGCAGCGAGACCTACCCAGATACCTGACAGAAGGAGCACAAGAGCAGTGCCTATAGAGAGCATCAGAGTTGCTCTAGGAACTGCCATTTCGTTGATACCTAGGGGTATTGGAGGATGCTCAACCTCGTCGGGAGTATCCGATATCCAAGACCTCGTCATAGTAACTGTGTGAAGACCGTCTGCCATCAAGGTTGGCGTTATTGGTTATCCGATTGTTCAGATTGAACCTCAGTCCTTCAGAAGCGCTTCCTCATTGCGCTGCCCCAACCATGAAACTACACCAAGCTCGACTGCTACTACTATCAGTGCGATCAGCAGCGTAACGGGTTGAGTTATTCCTTGAACGAAGATTAGGGCAACTAGTATAGCCAGAATAAGATCAACTAGACCCCAAATTCTGAGAGTTCTGCGAAGTTGCAGAATACCAACAATCCAGACTATGGTTGAAAGCAGGATTAGCAAGGTTGGCAATACTATTGAAGTTGCAAATCCGAATAAACCAAACATCACAAGCAGCAAGTGCGAGTTCACTGCCAACATCATTGTCCACTTCTCTCCTTTGAGTGGGACAGTCAGTGCGCACAGAGAAAGTAGTAAGAGGCCAGTAATTAATGTGAACAATGGCAGTATTTCGACTGAAACCTCTAACCAAGGGCCGGTAGATAGCAGAGCAATAAGGCCGGCCGGAATTGCCATCCCAACTGCAGTCGGTTGACGATATCTCCAGCCCTGCTCCAAGCAACTTGCTACTGCTAGTATTCCAGCCGGTCCGAAAGATAGCATGACAACAAAGATACTTCGCGCACCTCTACCCGAGGCTCCCTTCCAATCGCCTCGTTCCAGATCAACTCTCTTCCTATCAACTAGGATGTCCGTCATCACGCAAAGCATCAGGACAGATTCGAGTAGAATCCAAGGCATTCTCCATTGCATTATATCTCCCTCGAACGGATTGATTGTTAGCGGGAAGGGAAGTGCTTCGACCATCACCGCCCCTAGCATCCTTCCTCCGAGTAGAGGCAGGACAATCCAATCTAGGGCGATGGGAATTCTATCTAGGAGCCTATCTTTGCCAATTAGTGAAATTGCGGACAATGCGAGTAGTAGGGCAATTAGAACAGCCATGTCTAGCAATTGCCTGTTACTGCTACCAGGACCTAAGTGGGAAATGACATGAATCGCCACTAGTCCTACTATCGCTAAGGCGATTGGCATCTCCATACCAAGGATATGTGGCAATTCGAGATCTAGTCGCTTAGTCCTCGCTCTGGCGATGGCAATCAGTGCAGTTAGGAAGATACCAACTGTCACTAATAGCAGAGGATTCGGCCCAGTAAGCAGCCCAATGAGAATCCCCGAACCGAGTACCAAGACTAGTATTGCTAGAACTACTGTCGGTTTATGGCTGACATCAGTAGCGTACAATTCAGCCAAGTCATCGGTTTCTCCCTTGTCCCGACTTTTCTTCCTCTTGGCCTCCATCTCTCCTCTAATCGGGTCGTAGGTAGAAATCCCTCCCTCGCCGACTTTATTCGCCTCACTTGCCATCTGGATTCTCGCATCTCTCTTGGCTATGCTCTTGAGTTCGGATCGAATCTCTCCTCTGGCAACTAGCCAGATCGAACTCACAGCAAACATCGTGAGAGAAGCGGCTTGCGCCGTTGTATTCTCTTGTGAGTAAGCTAGAGCCGAGGTAATCACTAGCAACCATAGTGCAGCTAGGGCTGGATTGAGCAACTTCTCGATTGTACCTGAGCGAGGCAGATAGATGGCTAGCACACCAGCAGTGACGCCGACTGATACAATCGCCGAATCAAAGTCTGGAAGAATATCGGTTGAGGCCAATTCCAGTACTGGCTGATGACCAGAGAGGGCTAGTAAAATTGGCATACTCATCAGCGTTAGTCCGCCAGTGTAGAGGCTTTCGCGTGAACTACCTCGAACAAACATCAGAATCATTAGACTCAGACACAGTAAGACAGAGAGTGGAACAAACAGACCATTTCTCCATTGCATCGCTACCAATGAGAAAGTCAGAATACCAGCCATTGACATAGGCTCGCCAATCCTCAGACCCGCGACCTCACACACTAGATGTAAAGCGACTAACATTGAGACTAGAATCAACAGCGTAATCGCATTAAATCCACCAAACTGAGACATCAACAGGATTGTCAGCATTGGCAACCATAACCCAATTGACCACAGTTGTAGAGCACCGGAGTCTCGAATTGAGGCAGATACTTCACTCAATCCTAGGAACTTGGATGCGAGATTAACTCCCTCATCGCCCATCCTGACATTGACGACTACCATGAGAATGCAGGCAGTGGTGAGATATGCTCCCAATGGAAATGGCTCGAGATCAATCATACTTCCAGGATCAAGTTTGTCGTTTGCAACTAGTAGAGTCCTAATCGTTTCCTCTGCTAATTCCTCAATTAGAACCCAACTCCAAGGGAGTAATACAGTGATTCCTGCCAACGATGGTGACTTCCTATTGATCGCCAGTATTGCTGTTCCTATGTGCATAGATGCAAGCAGTCCCAGCAGTAAGGCACCACCGTCTCCACCAGCATCTGAGGCTTCGGTGGGCACCAGTATAACCAGCAGCGAAAGTACGACAATAGATCCAATCCATAGTACTCTGTCAGTTACTCTATCTTGGTCGCGCAATAGGACGAATCCAGTCACAATGGTTGCCAAGATTGTGAATAGTTCGTACGAATCAACCCACGCAACCAGATCTCCTGAATCCTCTCCTAGGATTAGTATAGTCACTAGTGGAACTGATGCTATTCCAAGAGGCATCATCACACGTGTCGAGTCTACGCCTCTGACAACAAGATAGGAACCACCGAAACAAGCTCCTAGAAACGATACCATTCCAAGTGCATATCCGACATCCTCACGACTGGAAGCAACGGCCATTAGAGCCCCTACCATACCCATCGAGACAGAAACTCCCCAGAGTCCTGGCTGACCAAGTCCGACCGCCTTGAATGCCTGAGAGAACCAATTTTCTTCGCGTGCGAAGCGAGCAGCCATGGTAGCGTTGATGGCTGAGACAATCATCAGCAGTATGAACAGTAGTAACGAATCTTCTAGAGCTAAAATACGTAATGAGCCAAGCTCGAACCCGCCGGTAATCGCATGCATACCAATCCATAGATTAGATGCTGCCACACCTAGAGCAGCCAGATTTCCAGACTGTCTATGCAAAGCCAGTCCATGGACTAGAATTGTAGCAACCAGTATCATTCCGGCGACACCAATCTCGCCCACTACTGAACCAACAGTCGATCCAATTGCCAACAGAACAAGAGTAGACTGAGCAGCAATTGCATCGTGATTATGACGATAGGCAACAAATACATTGAGCACCACCAAAGTCAGCAGAAGAACGCCCAATGCTTCGATTTCGATGTAATCCCAGCGATTGAGCTCAATTGCAAGGCCATACAGTACCTTCATTGAGATGATTACCCAAGTGACTCCTAGGAGTTTCATTCTCGGTTTCGGAACCCACATCTCTCCGAGCGCAAATCCAACCGAGGCCAGCATAACGAGAACCACTATGGCCAATAGTGGCGAGAGTGCGAGCCCGGCCTGAATGCCGATGGCGCTGTAGACTAGAATCATCGCAATCATCAGGCCCCAGTTCACACCTCGCTCTCCCTCGACAGCAATCTCGGTCACGATATCGCGTTCAGGGGCGATTGGCACTGTTCCATCTTCCTGAATTGCCCCGGCTTCAGTCCCATCGGGTTTCTTGAATGGATCGAACACTTCTCCAAGGGCCTCATCTACAGCACTTGCAAGCTCCTCACGACTTTCCTCAGTTCTTTCTTCAGAAATTTCAATATCTCCTAGATCGATGTCAATTGAGCGCCGAAACTCCTTCTCGCGGATGATTCTATCATCACGCTCTTCGCCATCCATTGAACCGTTACCGAAGCCGCTCCCGCATAATCACATCCCCGCCGAGAACCCTCTAGAAGCCGGCTTCACCAAGAGATTGCATATTGCCGTTCAGCCGCAACGCTTGAAGACTAAATCTTGGCGTAGGGCGTCATGGAGTCATCCACCATGTCCGGCGACTCCCGCAACTTTGCCACCCCTCTGGCCTCCCATGGCTTGGACCCTCAGGGCTCAGTCCATTGGAATCTAGGTTGGGAATCTCTGCATGAGACTGCCGTGGAGTTGGGAGAGGCAAAACTAACGGCCGATGGTGTTCTTTTGGCGACAACTGGAGAGCGAACAGGTCGCTCACCCAACGATCGATTCATCGTTGACGAGGTCGGTATGGCCGAGGATGTTCTATGGGGAGAGGTAAACAGACCAACCGCTCCAGCGGTTTTCGAGAGACTGCTAGCCAAGACTAGAATTCATCTGAACTCAGCCGAGAATCTGTTCGTTAAGGACGCATTCTGCGGTGCCGACTCAGATTACAGAATGCCTGTACGATTGGTCACGGAGAAGGCTTGGCATGCAGCATTCATGCACAATATGTTCGTTCGCGCGACCAACGAAGAACTGGTTAATCATGTACCTGAGTATACCATCCTACATGCTCCAGATTTACAGTCAAGCATGAGTGATGGCGTCAATTCAGATGTTTTCGTAATCATCGCTTTGGACAGGAAGCTAGTAATCATTGGAGGTACTCACTACGCGGGCGAAATCAAGAAGGCGATTTTCACTATCATGAATCACATTCTACCATCGAAGGGCCTACTGCCGATGCACTGCTCTGCAAATACGGATGGAGATAATACAGCCCTGTTCTTTGGGCTTTCAGGAACCGGCAAGACGACCCTTTCAGCCGATCCTGGAAGAGCACTAGTCGGAGATGACGAGCACGGCTGGTCAGATAACGGCGTATTCAATTTCGAGGGCGGATGCTATGCTAAATTGATTAGACTCTCAGAGGAAGACGAGCCGGCGATTTATGCCACAACAAAGATGCCCGGCTCGATTCTTGAAAATGTGGTTCTAAATGCAGACGGAACTCCTGATTTCGACAATGGCTCTCTGACCCAAAATACTCGAGGCTCATATCCAATTGAGTATATTGAGAACCGAACTCCCGACTCGATGGCGGGAAATCCGAAGAATGTCGTTTTCCTGACTTGTGATGCCTTCGGTGTACTACCTCCACTGTCAAAGCTGAGTCCTGAGCAGGCAGCATATCACTTCATGTCTGGTTATACTGCTAAAGTGGCGGGTACA
>CEVL01043281.1_pt1 | contig 19764 bp, 20 predicted proteins | sample 427051 | NCBI WGS metagenome assembly CEVL01 (sample SAMEA2623673, study PRJEB7988) | marine metagenome | biome: marine biome (ENVO:00000447); feature: surface water layer (ENVO:00002042); material: "saline water (ENVO:00002010), including plankton (ENVO:xxxxxxxx)" | depth 5 m
TAAAGAACAAATCGAAAATATAAAAGATTTAATAAAAAATAATAATATAATGATAATATAAAAATAAAAATTATTTTTTATTTTTTTTATTTTGTTTATTCTGTATATTTTGTTTATTACTTTTATTTTTACCACCGCTATTAGGATTATTAGATTTAGAGTTAAAAAAGTTGAAATTAGAATAACGAGTATCAGGTCTATGAGCAATACTTTTAGTACCATCAGGATTTTCAATTATAATATGTCTTTTAGGTAATAAAAGTAATAATTCACTATTTAAAGTATTCCATTTATCAATTAATTTATGATGTTCTTTTAAAAGTTCTTCTCGTTTTTTCATAAATTCTTCTTTATCTTTTTCAGTTTTATTACTATTATTGAATAGAGATAATACCTCTCTTTGTGTTTTATTGGACATTTCACCTAAACCGTGTATTTTATATAATTCGCTTTTAATTTGATTAATTCTTCTAAAAGTTTCTTTACCAACAACATTTTTTAACGAAGGAATATTATTATTCATGATATAATCTCTATATATAATAATATAAAATATTAATTTTCAAATTTAGTATTGGGATAATTATTATAAAAATTTTCATTTTTTAAAAATTCTAATTTTTTAAAAGTACAATTTAAATTATTTTTTTCAGAGATATTAATACAACATATATTAATATTTTTTAAAATATCTTTAAGATCATTAGATAATTCATTATTATTCATTTTATAATATAAAATAAAAATATAAATATCAATTTTTTTATATATTTTAATCTAAAATAAGTTCAATATATGTAATATCATTATTTAACATAATACGATATAATTTACATTTATATTCATCAAAAGATCTAATATCTAATAAATTAATAATTCTATTATTATAAAAAGCTTTATATTTATAATAAGTATTATTCGCTTCTTTTAATAATGTAAAATAAGTAGGATTTATTAAAAGATCACTTAAGAAATCATAATTATGGTCATAAATAAAACCAGGATAAACAATAAAAACCTTACCTTTAATAGCGATATCAAATAAATATTTATTAATAGAGAATTTAATATAATCATAATGTATAATGTAAGAATTATCAAAATATTTAATAATATTTAATGGTTTAATAATATTTTTAATTTTATTTAAATTAAAAATTAAAAGATCAATTTCTTTATCAATATCAGATAAACGATAATCTAATATTTTAGATATAATATCATCATTTAATATTATCATATAAAATAATAATTTATATTATTATTTAAATATAAATTATATTTAAGTAATTAACCAATATTAATATATTTAATATTTAAATAATCAATTAAAAAATCAAGAGTATTACCAAAAGGAATAATTTGAATAAACATAATTAATTTAAATAATAAAAATAATATTTATATATATTTTACATAAATTGAGATAAATATTTTTGATAATACCATAATTGATAATCTCTAGTATATTTTATATCATTAAAATTAGTAGTAATATGCAAATTAGAAGAATTATTATACATATTTATAATTAATAATAAAATTAAAATTTTAAATAAATATATCTCAACATAAAATAAGAAAATGGATGATAATAAAGAAAAAAGAGTAAGAAAAAAACCAGAAAGACTTAGTTTAAGTTTTAGTAAAAAAGATAGTGGAAAAAAAAAGAAAAAAAAAGAAAATAGTATATATAATTCAGATTCAGAATTACCAATAGAATTAGATGAAGAAGAAGAGATGGAAGATGTTAATGAATTAGAAGAATTAAAAGAGAAATATAAAGAAGAATTATTAAAAGATAAAAAAAAAATGGAAAAATTAGAAAGTTTAATAAAAACAAATGGAAAAGAAAAAGGTTTAAAAATGTTTTTTGAAGATTTTTTACAAAGAAAATATAAAAAAGATCCAACAATAAAATTTGTATATAATTTAGAAAAAGATGAAAAATTAGATATAGAAGAGATATATTTAAAAAAAGATTTTAAAACATATTTAAAAATTTTAATAAAAGAGCAATATGATATAGTAAAAATAGAAAGAGAAATAGAAATAAATGATAAAAATATAAAAGAAATAATAACAGAAAAAGATAAAATAAATAGAAATATATTATTATTATTTGGAATATGTTTATTAAATATAAATAATTTAAAAGAAAATAAAGAGACAATAGGATTTGTAAAAGATTATGAAGAAATAATAAAAGAAATAGAAGAAATTGGAAAGATAATAATAGATGAGATATGTTTTAAAAATAAAGTAATAAAAAAAGAAAATATAGAAGAATTAATAAAAGAACTATTTAATAAAAAAGAAAAAGGGAATATAATAAATGATTTAGCAATAATTTATAAATTAATGATAAATTATTATTATAAATCATATGGATCAGTAACAGAAAAATCATTAAATGATAGTTCATTTAAATTAATAGATATAGTATCAAATATAATAAATAATAAATTAGAAACGATAGATATATTTATATTAGGAGATATATATATACAGTTATATGATAATTATAAATATATGATAGATAGTATTTTTAAATCATTAAGATATCGAAGAAATTTAGACAATATAATAGAAAGAGTAGAGAAAGAATATTATGGTGGTAGAAATATATATAAATCAAAAAGAGAGAAAGAATTATTTAAATTATTTATAAAAAAAGAGAAAATAAAAGATAGAATAGAGAAAATAAAGTTTAAAATAAGTAATGAAAAAAATAAAAATAAAAAAGATAAAGAGAAAAAAGAAATAGTAAAATTAAAAAAAGATTTAAAAGAAATAAATAAAAAATATAAAGAAGAAAATAAAAAATTTAAAAAAGAGAATAAAAAGAAAAGAGAAAAAAATAAAAAATAAATATAAAAGAAAATAAAAAATGATATAAATATAAATAAATATAATATACTATACAAAGAGTTCCAGTTAGATGCAAAATACAATTCAAAGTTCAAAAAAAACATTAAATGATTTAATTATAAATACTTATAATGAATATTCATTAGATACAACAGAAACAAAAGAATATTCAAAAACATTAATAAATATTTTAAAAAGACATAATTATTGGCCAGCACTACAAGTAAAAAAATTTAAAGGACAAAAAAATATAATTTTACTACATAATTCATATATTAGAGAAGATATAGAAGAATTTAAAGAATTATATGAACAATGTAGAAGTGTAATATTAGATTTTGAAGCTGAATTAGATAAAATAGTGATATCATATTCAAATAGTATTCCATATAGAATTAAAAGAGAGGAATATGTAAATGATAATAATGATAAAATATCAGAAGCATATGATGGAACAATGATAACATGTTATTATTATAATAATAAATGGCATTTTGGAACAACAAGTTGTCCAGATATAAATAGTTCATGGTTTTCACATCCAACAAAAACACATGGTGTAATGTTAGATGAAGTATTATCAAAATATTTAAATATAGCACAAGAAAATGCGAGAGAATCATTTACAAATTATTTAGACAAAAATTTATCATATATGTTTGTATTAGTTCATCATGAAAATAAACATATTATAGATTATACAAGTATATTATCAGAAAATTATATGGAATTATTACATATAGATTCAAAAGAGATGGGAACATTAAAAGATATTAATATAGATAATCAACCATTAATAACATTAGGAATAAAATATCCTAGATTATTTAATAATCAAAAAGAAGCAGATGAATATATGTATAGTAATTTAACATATGGATATATTGTAAAAAGAGAACTACAAAATGGAACAAAAAGTTTAGCAAAAATTTCACCAGAAGAGATAAATTATAAAGAAGAGACAGATCCATGTAATCCAAATCCATGGATGAATATTTTATCAACATATATGAAAAATAGAATGGATTATCATATAAATGATTATATTAGAGATTATAATCCAACAATTGAAAAATTAGTAGATAATAATGGAAAAGAGATAGATCCAACATATTTAATTCATACATCAATATGTACAATTAAAGATATAATTTATAAATTATATACAGCAACAACAACATATAATTCAAAGAGAAATATGTTTAAAATGAATAAAGAAATTGATAAACATTTTGCTCCATTAATTAGATATCATTTAGGAAGACTAAGAAAAAGACAAATTACTGTATATACAGAAAAAATAAAACCAAAAGACATATATTATTATTTATGTCATTGTTTAAAAGCGAATGATATTAGAAGACTATTACAACTATTAACAACAACAAGTGATTATGAAATTACAGATAGATCAATGATGTGTTTAGTAATATTAAATGGATTACTTAATTAAAAATTTAATATAATTCCATTTATTATATAAAATAGATAAATAGTTAAAATTAGAATTATTAAAAGCGGATTCATTATGAATTCTATGATAACATAAAACATTATCAACATTATATATATTTTTTTTATCAAAGAATAATTTAAACCATAAATCATAATCTTCGAGACCATTTAATAAATCATTATTCCAATAAGAAAAATTTTTATTAATAATTACACTAGAATTAATAATAGGATTAAATTTAAAAATATCAAAATTAGATATATCACCAGTTGGTATATCTGGTTGAAATTTATTAATATTACCAAAATATTCACATTTAGTACCAATAACATCATAAGATTTAAGAAATTTAGATTGAATTTCTAATTTATTATGAAACCAAATATCATCGACATCTAATAAAGCAATAAAATTATATTTAGCATGTTTAACTAATGTATTTAAAGTATTAGATTTACCTTTAAAATCAAAATTAAAAACAGTAATATCAAAAGAATAATTATTTTTATTATTATATTTATTAATAATTAAATTAACTTTATCAAGATATGTATTATCATTATATCTACCATTAATACCAATTAATAATTCCCAATTTTTATAAGTTTGATTAATAACAGAAGTAAAAGATTCTTCAAAGAATTCAATACCATTATAAATAGGTATTAATATAGAAATATACTCTGACATAAATAATATAAATTATAAATTTTTATATATTATTAAAAAAAAATTAAATATTTTAATATTTTATATATAAATATAAATGATAAATAAATAAAAATACCATTAGCAATATAATGTTTTATTATTATATTTTTTGGATGTGGGAAAAATCTATTATCTTTATTAACATTTTGTAATAAAGAACTCCATCCTAAAGAACCATAACCTTCTTTAACTGTCATTGCAGTTAATGTAGTATTTTTAACATTTGGATTAGAAATACAATTAAAACATAATTTAGCAATACTATTATAAGAAATTTTAGAAACAGGTATTTTTTTTCCATTATCAGATAATTTATAAGAAAAGTATTTATCATCATCATAAGTCATAATACCTGGTCTAATAATTGTATAATCTATACCATATTTATTATTTCTTAATAAATATTCACCAGCATAATTCCATGGTTTTGTCATAGAACCAAAGAAATTAATAATAATAGATATAAATGAAAAAGGATTTTCTCCATTACCAGAAATACGAATAATATGACGACAAGTATTAGTTTTATTAGCAGCAATAATTAAATTTTTAATACCTCTATAATTAACATTAACGGGATGTGTTAAATCATTATAATTATAAGTAAAAAAATCAGAAAATTTTGTAATACGATTACTACCGTGAAGTGCAACACAAGTATTACAATCTTTTAATAATTCAACTAAACTGTCTTGATTATTTATATCACCATTAATAATTTCTATATTTTTTAAAGTATTATAATATTTAATAATATCATATGAATCAATATTGCTAGTATTATAATAATGTCTATTTAAAATTTTAATTTTAACATTATTTCTATTTAATTCAGTTATAAATTCTCTTCCTAATTTACCAGTAGGACCAATAACAGCAATTTTACCATATGAAAATGCATAAGTATAATATATATATATTAATAAATAAAAAATAGAAAATAATTTCATATTTACATTAATAATATAATATCTATTTATATATTTTTATGTTTTATATAATCATAATCATAAAATTTTTTTATAGATAATATATAATCAATTATTTTATTAGATACAGTATTTAACATAATTTCGACATCATAATCTAAATTATTATCTTTAATACCTAAAACATATGATAATTTACCTTCAACATTATTACAAATACATAAATGATTTGTATTATAAGTAGAAGTTACAGTTTGATTTATTAAATTATTTTTTTTATTATATAAAATTTCATCTGCTATAAAAGAAATAGGTATAATACCATCTTTATTTCCAATAATTGTTAAAGTAGGTATATTATCTTTTTCAATTTTATTAAGATATTTAAATTTATAATAACTATTATGTGTAGCACCATATACAATTTTTGAAAATAATTTAGAATTATTATAATTAAGACATTTATAACCACCTAAAGAATGACCAAATAATATAGTATTTGGTTTAATATTATCTAAATAATAATTATCAGATATAGTAATATTTAAAAAAATATTTTTATTAATAGCATTTTTATATAAAATATTTGAAAAATTATAATAATTATGACTTTCTTTATTTAATCCTTTCCATATTATAAAATCAAAATAAAGAGGTGTATTATATGTATATAATATATATAATAATAATATAATAAATGAAATCATATATTTTAAATAATTAATAATAAAATATTTTTATATCTTTTTAAATATAATATATCTATTTAAAAATGAAAATTTCTTTTGAATAGGGTCTTTATCTAATTCAATTACATCTTTTTCAATACGAGAAAGTGATTTACTATCAGATATATTATCTTTAATTAAATCAAAATCTTTTTGAAATGTATTTGTTTCAATTAATTCTAAATTATGTTCTTTTGCTTTATCAATTAATAATTCTAAATCTACTAAAAATTCAGGAATTATTTTTTGTGTATTTTCAATAAAAACACCAATTTGTCTACCATATTTATTATCATTATTAGTATCATATTTTTTAATAATAGCCCATGTTATAACTTCAGAATCATTATCTAAATTTTTAATACCTTTAATAATATTAGTATCATTTTTAATAAATTCATTAATAACATTATTACCATCCATAAATGTAGCAAAGAAAATACCATTTTTTTTAAGATTATTAGATACATTTGTTAAAAATCCATTTAATTTTTCTTCATCTTGAAAGAAATAATGAATAGCAAATTGACAACTACATACTGAAAATTTATCAGCACCTTTACCAGCAATGTGTCTTAAATGATATGTATTATTTCTATTTTTATTCATAACAATTTTAAGAATATTTTCACTTTCTTCATCATTTGCAAAACTGGCAGCTTCACCAGTATTAATAGATTTAGAACAATCACCAACAGCAAAGACAATATCAGGGAAATAACCTTTTTCTTTTTGACTATTATATTTATTTTGATGTTTTCTTTTTAATAATCTTGAATATCCACCACTTCTAGGATTATAAATATTTTGTTTAACTAAATCAATTGATAATATAAATGAATATTGATATTCAATCCAACGATTCATATCACCACCTTCACCACCACATAATTCTAATAATGAATTTCTATCTGATGAATATTCATATAATTTTTTTTTTATACATTGATTATGAAAATTTAACATATGTATAGATAATAAAGACTCTCTAGGAATATTTCTACTATAATATACATCACCAGAATCTAAAATTTTATCATAATTATCATTAAAATTATTAATAATTTCATTACCCATAATCATAGAATTAGTAACACTATTATGAATAGATCTCCATACATTTATAGCAATATTTAAATCATTCATAGTTTTACTTAATTCACCTTTTCTATATAATCTTGTTTTATCTTCTCTTACTCTTAATGCATTCCAACGATGATGTACTGAAATTTTATCAATATTATCATAACTAAATTCAACAATTTGTTCATTTTCTATAATTGTATTATCTTCAGTACGAATTTCACCTTTACTATTAATTTTTACATAAGCAGTTTCGACACCAAATGTATAATATATATTTGGTTTAAATAAAACAGGTTTATATATTTTTAAATTATTTTTTTCTTCTTTAGCATATTTATAATCATATCTTAATCTTAATCCTTTATTAGGACCAATATCTTCCCATTGATTAGAATTATAACCTACATATAATTTTAATTCTCTATATTTTTCACCATTATCTATAATTATTTTATCAAATTTTACTAAAAAATCTATTGTATTTTGCTCCGGTGGTTTCCATTTAAATAATCTATCCCATCTTACATTATCAGTCATTGGCATTATTTTATTACTATAATATGAATATAATGGTAATTTAGATGGTGTAAATATTAAACCATCTATTTCATATGGAAATGATTTATATTTTGTTAAAATATCTGAACAATAATTTAAAATATTTTTTTTATCATCATCATAATAAAATTTTTTAACAGTAAATTCATAATTAGATTTAGAATTATCAATATAATTTTTAGCAAATTTTAAATAATTGTATCTAGAATTATTATCACCATTAGAAATAAGTGGTAATGTAGTAATATTTTTATTTTTAATATAATACATATCAAATGCAGCAAATATATTTTTAGATGAATTATCAATTCTTTTATTACAACTTACATATTCACCATCAATTAAACTATTATATAAATTAGATTGTGCTATTAATCCTGTATCTACTATATTATATGTATTATTAATAGTATATATTTTACCATCATCATTAATATATAATAATAATCTTTCACCATCTGCTTTTTCAGTTACTGTATAATCTTTTAATATACTAACAGCACCAAATTCTTTTGGATCAACTAAATTAATTTTTTCTAATGTAATTGGTTTAGGTGTTAATAATGGTATAAAATCTTTTTTATTATAATTACTAATTTTAATATCAGCTTTTATTAAATTATGATAATTATTTAATATTTTTTTCTGATCTTCTTTAAACATTACATTATCATTTAATGTAATTAATTTAATCATTTTAATAATTGATTGTAATACTGTAGTTATATCTGAAATATCATTATTAATTAATATATTAAATTCAAAATTTTGTTTTTCTTTAATAATATTTGATTCTTTTAATGTTTCAAATAAATCATTATTTTTTTTAACTAATTTAATATAATATTCAATATTATTTTCAGTATCAATATATTTTATTTTTTTATATAATATATATCTTTTTTTTAATATTTTCCAATTTTCAGGTTCATTTATTATATCTTTTTCTTCATTTAAAGTAATATCTAAATCTATATCAAATAATTCTTTAATTAAATTTGATTGTAATGTTTTTTTATTTTTCCATACATATTTTTTACTTTTTGTTGATTCATTATTACAATATTTTAATATTTCTGACATTGTTTTTATAATTAATGTATTATCATTATCATCTGAAATTTCTAATATTTCATCTTCAATAATATTTTTATAATTAAATCCAGAAATTGATTGAATAAAATTATTAAATTCAATTTCAGACCAATTTAAACCATTATTATTAAATTTTATATTAATATTACTATCATTTTGTAATAAACTAATATAACTATTTAATATATTAATTATTTCTGAATCTTTAGAAAATTCCATTATATCTCCTCTATTTTATAGATTATATAATTGATTTTATATATATTAATCATTTTTTATATAAAATAATAATGTATTTATTTATTTAATTATGGAATTAAAAAATTTAAATTTATTAGTAACTGGCGGTTGTGGTTTTATTGGTTCTAATTTTTGCAATTATATTTATAATAAAGTTAATAAATTAGTTATTTTAGATAAATTATCTTATTCTGGTAATAAAAATTATATTCAAAAAATTTTAAAATATGATAATGTTGAATTAATTGTTGAAGATATTTTATATCATAATTTTAATAATACTTATAATAAATATAATATTAATTATATTATTCATTTTGCTGCAGAAACTCATGTTGATAATTCTTATAAATATTTTGAAATACATATAAATAATAATATAATTGCAACACAAAAATTATTAGATAGTATTTTAAATTATTCAAAAAAAATAAATTTAATACATTTTTCTACTGACGAAATTTATGGTCAAACAAACGATTCTATTAAATTAAATGAAAATTCTAATTTTAATCCTACAAATCCTTATGCTGCTACAAAAGCTGCAGCAGAATTAATAGTTAATACATATAAACATTCTTATAATTTACCTATTATTATTACTAGATGTAATAATGTTTATGGTATAAATCAACATATCGAAAAAGTTATACCTAATTTTATTATTAACGCTATGAATAATGATAAATTAAAATTACATGGTAATAAAATAAAAAAAAGAGATTTTATTTATATTGATGATGTAATTAGTGCTATTGAAATTATAATAACTTGTGGTAAAAATAATGAAATTTATAATATTAGTATTGATAATCCGATCTCTATTAATAAATTAGCAGAATTAATTATATCTAAAATTGGTAAAGGATCTATTATAAATATTGAAGATAGACCTTTTAATGATTATAGATATAATATTGATAATTCTAAATTAATTAACTTAGGTTGGAAACCTAAATATATTACTTATAATGATTTTGATAATAATATTGATTATATTATTAATCATATTAAAAATAATAATAATAAATTTTATTATAATAACTATTTTAAAATTTTATTACCATATTTTTTTATATTTATTTATTTAATTATACTTTATTAATTTTATTACTTTATCTTTTTTAAACCAATTTAATATATTAAAATCAAATAAATTATTAAATTGTGTTGTATTATGGTCATATAAAGTTTTTAAATATATATTATTATCATCTAAATATAGAAAATTTAATTTATATATTTCTTTTTTTAGTATAATTATTTTTTCTATCCATTCACAATATTTTAGCATATTTATTGTATAAGTATCTTTTACTATATTTCTTTCAATATTATTGAAATAAAATATATCTTGTTTATAATTATTTACCATATTGTTATTATTATTATATATATAAATTATATCATTTTTTTATTTTTTAGTTTAAAATATATAAAATTGATTTATATTAAATTATTATTATTAATTATGTTTAATCAAATTTACAATAATGAAACTATTAATTATTATAATTCAGATTTATATTATTTATATATAAATAATTTTAATATGGTATCTATAATTGATTATAATAATTATAATCAATTATAATTATTATAATATTTGATATTTCCGTATGTTCCAGTTAAATTTATGGATTATATTAAGACAAATGTAAAATCTCTTTAACTTTATCAAAATATTCTTTATTAAGTTCACATCCTTTAAATTTTCTATTAGTATTTTTACAGGCAATTAATGTAGTACCTCCACCTAGAAATGTATCTAAAACTGTGTCATTTTCATTAGAATGTTTTTTTATTAATTCTTCAAATAAAGATAAACTTTTTTGTGTTGGATGAAATCTATTTTTTCCACCCTGTAGTGGAAACATATAAATAGCATTATCATATTGACTATTAAAAGTAGGTTTATTTCCTTTAATACAAGTTAATGCTATTTCTCTACAATTAGTTAAATAATTAATTTTACTATTTAAGGGTTGAGGGTTAGTTTTAATCCATTCAATAAATCTAATTTGTTTAAAATTATATTTTTCTAAAATTTTTTTTAATGTTTCAATTTTCCATAAATCAAAGAATATAATAAGTGTTCCTCCATTTTTGAGTTTATCAAAGTATAATTTAATAAATTTTTCTAAAATTTCCATTGTAAAATCATTATCCCAATCACCATAATCTGTTTTAACACAATATTTTTTACCATATATAGTGCCATATTTTAAGTAATTACTTTTATTATTGTCATTTTCAATATTATTAATAGTTTTATATTCTTCCCACTCTTTTTCAGTCTTAACGGTATCTACATTATTTTTTTCATTATCTTTTACTTTATTGTAATGAGTGTTCATTCCACTCTCTCTAGAAATAATATAAGGGGGATCTGTTAATATTAAATCAATACTATTATTTTCTATAGTTTTTAAATAATTTATACCATCTGTATTTTGAAAATCGATAGTATTTTCATTATTAATTCCTGCCTCTTTTTCATCTGTTTTATTTAATAAATCTATTTTATTTAATTTTTCACAAGTATAATTAACCATTTTTAGTTATATATTATATATTTATTTTAATTTTAAATCAATATATTTTATAAAAATTAACTAAAAAATATTTAATTTAATATTGTAAATGTTTAATAATGTAAAATAACTTAAAAATTTAAATATATATAAATAATATTATATGAGAGTTTTTGTTGTAGGACATAAAGGATGGATTGGTAAAAAATTTATTAATATTTTAATTGAAAATAGTATACCATATTCTTGTTCCAAATTAAGAGCAGAAGATTCTAAAATTTATAATGAAATATCTAAGTTTGAAACAACACATGTATATTGTTGTTCAGGTAGAACTCATGGTATATTAAATGATATTGAATATAATACAATTGATTATCTTGAAAATTCTGAAACTTTAAAAGAAAATATTAATGATAATTTATTTGTTCCTTTATCATTAGCATTATATTGTGATAAAAATAATATTCATTTTACATATATTGGAACAGGATGTATTTTTGATGATCCTGTTGTTAAATTTAATGAAAATGATAAACCAAATTTTTTTGGTTCAAATTATAGTATTGTAAAAGGTTTTACTGATATGTTAATTAAAAATAATACTAATGCTCTTATACTTCGTATTCGTATGCCAATTTCTTCTGATGAAAATGATAGAAATTTTATTACAAAATTAATAAAATATGATAAAATATGTAGTAAATATAATTCAATGACAGTATTAGATGAAATGTTACCAATATCATTAGAAATGATGATAAATGAAGAATCTGGATGTTTTAATTTTACAAATCCAGGTAGTATATCACATAATGAAATATTAGAATTATATAAAAATATAGTTGATAATAATTTTACATGGAAAAATTTTACAATAGAAGAACAAAATAAAATTTTAAAATCAAAAAGAAGTAATAATAAATTAGATACAAGTAAATTAGAAAGTTTTTATAATGTAAATAATATATATATTGCAGTTAGTAATGTTTTATATACAATGAAAAAAAATAATTTAAAAAAATTATAAAAACTTAAAGAAAATATATTTATATTTATTTATTCTATTACCTTCTTCTATTACTTCTTTTATTACTTCTTCTATTACTATTTGTTATTGATATATCATCTGATTCTGATGTTTATTCTCTTTGTATGTCTAATTCTGATGTTTCTTCTCTTTGTATGTCTGATTCTAATGTTTCTAATTTTGGTTTAGGAGGACATTTTTCTAATAAAGATTCAGGTACATATGTATTTGTACATTTACATCTTAAATCATTTGTAGTATATACTTCTATTCCATTTGGATTATTAAATGTAATTGTACCATATTCATTATCATATATTGGTTTCCATATTTCACCATTTGCTCCTTTTTTACCATCTGAACCATCTATACCATCTGATCCAGATTCACCTTTTTCACCTTTTAAATCTTTATTAATTATATTTATTTCACCATTAGTATATGTTATTTCTATTCTATCTATATTATTTGTATATATATTTTTAATTGTATTACCATCAGGTCCAGGTGGTCCTGGTGGACCTTCAGAACCTGCTGGTCCTCTATCACCAACAACATGACATTGTATAACATCACCATCTTCGCCATCGATTCCTGTATTACCTATTACTGAATTACCTGGTATGCCTTTTTTACCAGATGGAATTTCAATTATAACTTCTTCCAAATTATTTTCAGCAATTTCTTCAACACTTGGATATGATTCTTTAGGAGGATATTGTCCTAATATAACTTCATCTTCGTTTTTATATTTTTTTTGTTTTATAAATTTAAATAAAGGTACTTTTTTTCGTTTATTTGGATTTTTTTTTGATAAATGAGTAGTTGCATCTTTACCAGGTTCTCCAATATCACCTCTCTCGCCTTGAATTCCTATTATACTTTCTAAAGTAAAATTATCAATATTATTATTATTATTATTTTTAAAATATATTAATATAATTATAATTATTATTATAATTAGAATTATATATAATTCTATAATATCCATATTTTATATCTCTTTATTTATAATAATTTTTATTTTTTAATTATAAAAAAAAGTACATTTCATTAAAAAATATAAAATTTTAAAATAAATTTATAAAATAAAAATAAAATTAAGAAATGTACTATTTTTTATTTAAAAGAAAATCCTTCTATTATATCTTCATCTTTTTTTTTATTATTTGATGGACAATCATCTAACCATTTAAATCTTCTTCCATCTTGTGTGCATTTACTTCTTAAATCTTCTGTACTTATTTTTCGACCATTTAAGTTATAAGTTATAATTCCACTATCTGAATTATAACTTGGGAACCAAGTATCACCTTTTTCTCCATTTTCACCATCTGAACCATTTACACCATTTAATCCAGTTTCACCTTTTTCTCCTTTTAATCTTTTATCAATAATTTGTTCACTATTATCAGTATATTTTATTTTAAGTTTATAATCATCTGTTAAAGTTATATTAACAATACCTCTACCGGGTTCTCCAGGTGGTCCATCTGGTCCTGGAGGACCTTCAGCACCTGTTTGACATACATCAGAACATTCAAGAGTGTCTCCTTTTTCACCTTGTCCACCAGTAGGACCTGTAATACTATCTCCTTGTAATCCTTGTTCTCCAATTGGTATTTGTATAACTATTTCATTTAAATTATTATGAGCAATTTCTTCAACAGTTGGATATGATTCTTTAGGTGGATATTGTCCTAAAATAATTTCAGGTTCATTATCATTTATTCTTTGTTTTATAAATTTAAATAAAGGTAAAGGTTCTGGTGTTTCTGGTTCTTTGCAAGGAACACATTCTTTACCATCTTCACCTTTAGGACCTGGTGGACCAATTGGACCAGGTTCTCCTTCAACTACTATAAATTTATTTTCAGTATTTTCTGTACCATAAATTTTATTTTCTGCTTCATCATCTTCAGAAACATCTCTAATATCAGTAAAATTATCTTTTAATATATTATTATCTTTTTTAAATTTATATAATATTAATATTAAAATAAATACTAATATTAATATTATAAATAATATTAATAATATTTGTATATCAAACATTTATTATATATCTTCTTAATAATTAATAGTTTTATTTTTTTTCACAAATTAAAAAAGCATATGGATTGTTTATTATATAATAAGGATAATCATTTAAATTTATCATTTCTATATCATTTTTAGTTAAATGTATTATTTTTTGTATATTATTATAATCATCATTATAATAATAAATTTTTCGTGTATTATTTTTAAATTCAATTATAATGTTTTCTTTTGAATTATTATAATAATATATAGCATCTATATAATTATTAAATAATATTAAATCATCAAATGATATTTTTTTAATAATATTTACTCTAGATTTAATATTATCTTGTATTTTTAATTTATATTTATTATTTAATTCAGTTAAATAATTATTATTAGTATAACTTAAATTATTTCCTAATATATTATTTTTAATAACTGGTAAATTATTTAAATATGAATTAGATAAAAAATTAGTAAATAATTTTGTATAATTTAAATAATTTGTTTCATTATTATTTTGTAAATTTAAATTTGTTTTTCTATTATTTTTTTTTAGATATAAAGGATAATGAAAAAAACTATATGCAATATTTAAATATATTAATAATAAATATATACTTTTCATATACACTATATATTATATATAATAAAAATAAATTAATTTGAATATGCTAATCCACCCATACCTGATAATATTCTCAATACATTATAATTAATAGCATATATACTAATTAAACCGCTTTTAGATGATGCAACTTGTAAATGTGCTGTATCTATACGAGACATATTTAAAGTTCCTGAAGGTTGATGTTCTTCTGGTTTTAATGCAAATGAAAATACATTTATTCCAACATTTTTTGGTGTATTTTCATGATGTTGATATGGTTGTACTATACTAAAATAATCACCAACCCTTTGAGCAAAACGGTCATTTCCATTTAATTGTAATTTAGCGGCTAATACTGGATTTTTAATAATACCAGATTTTACAGTATATCCATATCTATTATAGGAATCATTAGAAAAATTATTCCAATATGCTCTTGTTAATGAACCAGAATTACCATCAATAATATTTAAACCATCAACAGAATTATTAATATCATTTATTACTTGACCATCACTACTAGCAGTTATATTTTCAGGTTTAATTGTCCATATTAATTCTTTACAAGGATGATTAAAATTAATTCTAATATTTTTTAAAGAAGTATTTACAATTGAACCATCTATTTTTTCAGAACCAGTAAATTGTAATTGTTCTATCAAATATTCGTGTGATAATTGAGCAAATTTTCTTCTTTCATCAGTATCTAAAAATATATAATCAACATAAAGTTGTGGATTTTTTAATTCTAAATCATTACTAGTAAAATTACTATTATTAGTTGTTTGATCTACAGAAAAATTGTAATTATTAGTATCACACATTTCATGTTTAGAAGCAAATTCAATATTAATTTTAACTTCATGATATTGTAAAGCAATTAATGGTAATGCTAAACCTACATTTCTACAAAACCAAAATTCTAATGGTACACATATATCTTTAGATTTATTTGCTCCTAAAATAATAGAACGATTACTTAAATTACCACCAACCATTGCATTATAACCATCTCTTTTACCAATAGGTAATGATAATTCATTCCATATATACATCCATTCAGAATAATGTTTATCTATTCTTTGACCACCAATTTCTAATTCAACATTTTTTAATAATCTAATTCCATAAAATGGTACAAGTGCAAGACCATCAGAATTATTTGTATTTTCTAAAGTACCTCTAAAATAAACACGATTAATTAAATCACCATTTCTTGTAATTAGAACAGATACACGAGAACCAATAACAGGATTACCATTAAAACTTTGTTCAATTGATTCCATTGCAAAATTAGTATGTCTGCGATAAACAATTTTGAAAAAAGTTATTTGAGGATTACCAGTTAAATAAACATCTTGAGCACCATATGCAACTAATTGTAATAAACCTCCGCCCATTATTTTTCAAATTTAAATATACTATTAATAATTAAGATAAAAAAATAAGTTTAATTACTGTATGCAATTCCACCCATACCTGATAATATTCTTAATACATTATAATTTGTAGCATATATTGAAGTACTATATCCAGTAGTACTACTTAAATTTGAATATTTTAAATCTAATGTTGCAGTATCAATTCTAGACATATTTAAAGTTCCCGATGGTTGATGTTCTTCGGGTTTTAATGCGAATGAATATACATTTATACCAACATTATTAGGTATATTTTCGTGATGTTGATATGTCTGTATTAAATTAAAATATTTACCATCTCTAGATGAAAATCTATCATTGCCATTTAAAGATAATTTTCCAGAAGATATAGGATTATTATTTCCAGAATTAGGTCCTAATACATTTATAATTTCGTCATATGTATCAATTGGTTTATCACTGTTTGTTTTTTTAAATAATGTATTTGTATCAGATGATTCATTAGTATAATTAAACCAATTTAGATTAGTAGAAGTATTATTAGATACAGTCCATATTAATTCTTTAACGGGATGATTAAAATTTAATTTAATTTTTGAAACAGCAGATTCTTTACCAGTATATTGTAATTGTTCTATTAAATATTCATGAGAAGATTGAGCGAATTTTCTTCTTTCATCAGTATCTAAATAAACATAATCTACCCATAGTGATGCATCAAAATTACCTGATATTTGTTCATCTGTTCTATCAGTTTGTTTTACACCTAAATTAGTATCAGATTCAAATTGTATATTTATTTTAACTTCATGATATTGTAATCCAATTAATGGTAAAGATAATCCTATATTACGACAAAACCAAAATTCAAATGGTATATGTAAATATTTATCAGATAAATCTCCACCAGAACCACCAACCATTTCAAAATAACCATCTTTTTTTCCATATGGTAAAGATAATTCATTCCATATATACATCCATTCAGAATAATGTTTATCTATTTTTTGACCACCAATTTCAACTTCTGCATTTTTAATTAAACGTAATCCAAAATATGGACAAGCATTAGTAATATTATTACATTTAACTACTAAATAAGCACGATTAATTAAATCACCATTTCTAGAAATAGTTGATGTTACACGAGAACCAAAACCTACATTTCCATTAAAAGTTTGTTGTATAGATTCTAAAGCGAAATTTGTATGTCTTCTATATACAACTTTAAAAAAAGTTATTTGAGGATTACCAGTTAAATAAACATCTTGTGCACCATATGCTACTAATTGAAGAAGACCACCTCCCATATTATAATTACTAATTATAATTAAGAAAAAAAATATAGTATATTTAATTTGAATAAGCAATACCACCCATACCAGATAATATGCGTAATACGTTGTAATTTACAGCATATATTGATACTTGTGATACTTTTGGTGATTGTCTTACATCTGTACCAGAACGGGCTGTACTGCCATCTGATTTAACACCAACAACTTCATCTTCATAAGTTAAATCTAAAGTAGCAGTATCAATTCTAGACATATTTAAAGTTCCAGATGGTTGATGTTCTTCAGGTTTTAATGCAAATGAATATACATTGATACCTTTATTTGAAGGAACATTTTCATGATGTTGATAAGGTTGTACTAAGTTAAAATATTTACCATCACGTTGAGCAAAACGATCATTGCCATTTAATGTTAATTTAGCAGTTTTAGATAAATTTTTAGCATCAGCAGCACCTACATTAGTAACAACATCAGCAGCAGTACCTTCGGGAACTAGTTCATCACTAGCATTAAGTGTATTTGTAGATTTTGAAGTATAATTAATCCAAGCTTTATCATAATTTCTATTATGGCATACCCAAACTAATTCTTTAACAGGATGATTAAAATTTAATTTAATTTTAGAACTAGCAGATTCTCTACCAGTAAATTGTAATTGTTCAATTAAATATTCGTGTGAAGATTGAGCGAATTTTCTTCTTTCATCAGTATCTAAATAAACATAATCTACCCATAATTCTGCAGATAACATAGCATCATCTGCTGCTGCATCCATACTACTTAGTGCTTCAAATTGAATATTAATTTTAACTTCATGATATTGAAGACCAATTAAAGGTAAAGCTAAACCAACATTGCGGCAGAACCAAAATTCAAGAGGTACATAATATTTTGTATTAGCAGTCATACCTGCACCACCAACCATTTTATCATAACCATTTCTTTTACCTTTAGGTAAAGATAATTCATTCCATATGTACATCCATTCAGCATAATGTTTATCTATTCTTTGACCACCAATTTCTAATTCACATTCTCTGATTACTTTTAATCCAGCATATGGTACATCACATGCTTTTGTTGATGATAAAACTAAATATGCACGATTTATTAAATCTCCATTTCTTGAAATAGTTGCAGTGACACGATTGCCAAAATTAACTGAACCATTGAAAGTTTGTTGTATAGATTCTAAAGCGAAATTAGTG
>CEVL01027092.1_pt1 | contig 19649 bp, 10 predicted proteins | sample 427051 | NCBI WGS metagenome assembly CEVL01 (sample SAMEA2623673, study PRJEB7988) | marine metagenome | biome: marine biome (ENVO:00000447); feature: surface water layer (ENVO:00002042); material: "saline water (ENVO:00002010), including plankton (ENVO:xxxxxxxx)" | depth 5 m
ACGGTTTGGGTAACTTGGGCCGTAGGTCATCTATTGGAATTGAAGACACCTGAAGAGTACGACGACTCTTTCAAGAATTGGAGGAAATCCATCGATAAACTTCCATTCATTCCTGATGAATTTCAACTCAAACCAATAACAGGTAGAGGAAACAACAGAAAACAATTGACTGCGATTAAGAAGATGATTACTTCCAAGGACTGCACAGAAGTTGTTAACGCCTGTGACGCTGCAAGAGAAGGTGAACTGATTTTTAGAAGAATTGTTGAGTATGCAAAAGTCAAATCCCCAACGACTAGAATGTGGTTACAATCACTTACAAATGATGCAATTCAATCTGCGTGGGATAACAGAGCATCATCATCTGATTATCAGCCGCTTAGAGACGCTGCCGTTTCTAGAGCCGAGGCTGATTGGATTATCGGAATGAATGGTTCTAGAGTTGCTGCAACATTTCTGCGAACCAGTCGAAACGACAAGAAATCCTTGTCCCTAGGTCGTGTTCAAACTGCCACACTTGCAATGATAGTAGATCATGAAATTTCAATTCTCGCACACAATCCTGCACCTTTCTGGGAACTGGAAGCAGAATTTGAGAGCGGTGATGCAAAATGGAGTGCTAGATGGGAACGCAGCGGCCATAAGGATGACCCGGAAAGGCCTGAACTTAAGGCTCATAGAATTATTGAGGCTAGCGAAAAGGAGATGTTGGAAGGCGTTTTGAAAGCAGAAGGAGATTTTTCAGTTTCTCAAACCGATAGAAATTCAACCGAAAAACCGCCGCTTAATTTTGATTTGACAAGTTTGCAAAGAGAAGCTAACAATATGTGGTCTTGGTCAGCAAAGCGCACTCTATCGGTTGCCCAAGAGTTGTATGACTCTCACAAACTAACAACCTACCCACGAACAGATTCAAGATTCTTACCCGAAGATATGATGGAATCGATTTCCAAAACTATTCGCCAGTTGGGAGCTCAAGATGACTTGAACAAACATTCACAACGATTGATCGATAATGGATTGAAGAATGTCAAGAGAAATTTCGATAACTCCAAAGTTTCTGATCACTACGCAATTATTCCAACTGGAAAAATTCCTCCTGGTGATCTAAGTTCAGATGCAGCAAAATTGTATGATTTAATCTCAAGGCAATTCCTTGCTTCATTCCATCCAGAAGCAATTTGGAAAGTAGAGAAAAGAATCGCTACGAAGCAAGGGCAAAATTTCGCAAAAGAAGCTCGAAGCCTATCTACTCCAGGATGGCGTGCAGTTAGACCAAAGAAACAGAATCTGCCTGAAGGTTGGGGAGTATTACCTTCTAATCCAGGACCTGCAACCATGACATCACATGACTTCAAAGAAGAAAAAACCAAGCCTCCTGGTCGACTTAAGGAAGCCGGACTTCTAAGATTGATGGAGCATGCTGGTAAGAAAATCGATGACGAAGAACTTGCGGCAGCAATGAAAGGCAAAGGATTGGGGACTCCAGCAACCAGAGCCGATACTATTGAGAAATTGATTTCTAGAGAATTCATTGGTCGTGGAAGAGGTGGATCACTGCGTGCCACACCACACGGAATCAAGATGATCGACATTCTAAGAAAGATACCAGTTGAATGGATAACATCTGCTGAGTTGACAGGTGATATGGAATCGAAACTTGATGGCGTACAACGAGGTACAAATCAAAGAGAGACTTACATGTCAGAAATCCAAGATAGAGTCCAAGAGATGGTAGATAGAATACGTGACCATGACCGTTCAAAATTATACGCTGAACAAGAATCTCTTGGAGCCTGTCCCTTGTGCGGTTCAAATGTTGGTGAAACAATTTTGTCATACATTTGTGATAAAAACGAAGGTAGGGGTAAAGGATGTTCATTCGTAATGTGGAAAGACGCTAGTGGACGGTGGTTTGATAGAAACACTGCGACACGATTGTTAGAGGAAAAGTCGATTGAGAATTTGCATGGCTTCTTTTCCCGAAGTGGTGAATCATACGATGTTACTGTTAGCATCGATGATAGTGGAAAGGTTGCTGTTGCTGGTAGTTCTGGCGAAACTACAGATTCAGATGATGCTGAATTATGTGCCTGTCCAAAATGTGATCACGGTACAATTAGAGTTGGTGAATCTACATATGCTTGCGATAATGCAGAATGTACATTCAGAGGACTTGGCAGAAACATTTGCAAACGAGACATTTCTGTTGATGAAGCTAAGAAAATTCTCACTGAAGGAAAATCCGATTTGATTGAAGATTTCACTTCAAAGAGAGGCAGAAATTTCCCTGCTTATCTTGTACTTGAAGCGAATAAAGTCGGGTTTGAATTCCCTCCACGTGCACCTCCGGCTGATGCAAAGAAATTCCCAGTAGTCGAAGGAATTGTTGGGCTTTGTCCCAAAACCAACGTCGGGGTAATCGAGACTGAAACACATTATCAGGCTGAAGAAAATTCAGAGGGATGTAAAATTTCGTTTTTGCGTGAAATAAGCAAGCGTACAATTACGCGAGAAGAAGCCAAAACTCTTGTTGAGAAAGGAAAACTTGGACCATTCGACGATTTCACATCTAAAGCCGGAAAACCATTCAGCGCAAGTTTATACTTGAAGCGGGATGGAAACATCGGATATCGCTTTGCAAAGAAGTGAAGCGGCATAACCTTGACATTGGAGATGCTTGCAGACCCACTTGATGTACCAAGTTGTCATTATCGGTGCTGGCCCTGTCGGAGGCCGATTGGCAACAGAATTAGCATCGCGTGGAGTTTCCACTTTAATGATTGAAGAACATGCTGAAATCGGTAGACCATTTCAGTGCGCAGGTCTAGTAAATCCTCCTGCTATGCAAATGGTTGGATTAGAAGAAACAATCTTGCAAAATGTGGATGGCGCCCTTATTCACTCACCATCAGGAATTATGGTTCCAGTTGGTAAAGATGGAAGGGTTCGAACTCATGTTGTGTGCAGGAAAAAATTCGACCAAGGTGTAGTTGCACAAGCCATGAACTCAGGAGCACATCTCTGGTTACTATCTAGACCGCTAGACGCCAAGGTAGACAAGAATGGAGTGAGCCTGAAAATTGAGCGCGAGGGGGAAATTGTTGATCTCAGATGTAATCTACTAATCGGAGCAGATGGCGCTCATTCTTGGACAAGACGTTTCTTCAAAATGGGTCGACCAAAAGAAATGATGATTGGATTCCAATCTGATGTCACTGGACTATCAGGTAAGGACAACTGGCTAGAGATGTACACTGGAAGGGACATTGCACCTGGATTATTCGCTTGGGTAATTCCTACAGGAAACAATACTCATCGAATAGGAGTTTGGTCAAGAGCACAAGACTTGGATGGAAAAAGTGTCGAAGAGTGTTATGATTCATTGATTACTCACCCTTTATGGAAAGATAGATTTGCTAGCATGAAAGAAATTGCACGCTATTGTGGCCCAGTTCCATGTGGAGTTATTCGTAAACCATTCAAGGACCGAGTAATGGTTATTGGCGATGCAGCAGGAATGGCCAAGCCAACTACTGGCGGCGGCATAGGCCCTGGTTTCAGACAGGTAGAAGCAATTATTGAAAAGTTAGTCAAAGCAATCGAAAAAGACAAATTAGACACGGGTAGTCTGGCCTCAGTTTGCAAACCATTCAAGGCATTTAGAAAAGAGCAAGATAGAGCAAGAGCTCTTCGCGAATTGCTTGTCACGATTCCAGATGATGAAGAATTGGATTCGCATTTCAGAATGTTCAATCGGCCTGAAATCTTGGATTTAATCAACAAAGAAGGCGATATTGAACATCCAGTTCCTTTGGGCATGACATTGCTCAGAAAAGTTCCTGAATTCCGTAAATTGGCTGTTAAGGCTGGGTTCAAGTTGCTATTTGCTTAGGTGATTTAATGGTACAGGTTACGCACAGAATTCGCTATCCTCCATTCGAATCAGGAAAACTAAATGCAGAGCAAATCCCTGTTGTGGAATATTCCTTTGAAATCGATGGCCCTGTAATCCCTCCATTTAAACTTGGAAAAACCAATTCATGGCATGTAGAGAGAGTCATCGAAGGAAATTATGAAACCGATAGTAAATACCACGGCGAGGTACCCCAGATAATCGAAAAACAGAGGACTGGGTGGTATTTATTACCACATCCAATTCATGCAAAGGCTCGTAAATTCATCAATTTTGTAGTTGTAGTTTTATTGGCATGCCTATTCTATTTATTTTCAACTCCATTACAAACCTCTCTTGGAATTCCTACTTTTGGAACAGGAAAAGTTCGTCTTGGCCTGCTTGATTATCCGCTACTAGCAGTGATTATTGTACCGTTAATGCTTATTCCAATAGCGCTCAGAGTGGCTGCAAATTTGGGTGATTTACGGAGGCAGAATTTTTTCTTACTCAATTCGCCACCTAGGCCACAAATTAATTTTGAAGAAACAATAACTGGCTCAAATCTCAAAGGAAAAATAAAATTTCTAGATTCTCGAGAAGATTGGAAGGGAATGAAATTATCATGGAGAGTTGGAATTCTCCCACCTGCTAGACACAAAGTCTTCGCAGCTCTAAATCGTGATCCTTCAGGACAACCGCCCCCCGGCCTCACAACACCTTTACCGCATCATTGGGAGAAAGGGCTAGATGATGGTACTGGCATGGGAGAGGATGCACCCATGGAACGACATGATGTTCCCGGAGGTGTGTTCTTGCGCCCAATGAGAATCATGAGTGCTAGTGAATCTGTAAATATTGAACTTGAAGGTGGAGATTTTGAATTACAAAACCCTCCAGGTGAGTGGCCCGGAACAGTATACGGAGGGCTTGTTCGAGTCCATTGGGAGTTGCTCATTCACATTGAAAGGGAAAGTGGTGGTCCATTATTGTGGGTCGAGCCATTAACAGTTCTACACGGTGAAGATGAAATAGTCAACGAGAATATTACAATCTCGGATGGCCGCTCTGAAAGTGATGCATTGTAGATGGAAGGTTTCATTTGCCTCTCTCAGTCTCACCGTTCATGGAGCGCAAAGGGGTTAGTGCTGTCTTCCTAACTCTCATCATGCTTCTATCCGGCTGCCTCGGTTCAGAAGATTCTGTTAAAGAGATTGTCGAAGATGAAGAGAGTACTGAAATTTTTGCTAACTATTCAATGTCGTTAAGTGAAAGCATATTTTCTGTAGGCGATATTGTTGTAGTTGAAGGTATAGTTGAAATTAATCAAAACGATGCTGAATATTTCTTCGAGTACGATGTGATTACACCTAGTGGCATAAGACCTGTTGATGTAACTCTTAGCGAATTCGATTCCGGAATGCGATTAATTTTGATGCCTGATGAACCAGGTGAATGGAAAATTATAGGACGTCTAATTGTATCAGGACTAGATGACTCTTTGAAGAGTGATGTGGAATTCGAAGCCCTACCTCCTGACGAGGGTGAAACCACTCTTTCAGTTGATTCGATAATCGAAATGGAATATTCTGCACCGCTTTCAATAAGTGGCAAAGTAATTCATTTGAATCCTACTTCTTGCACCGTTTCTGATGGTTCAAATTCACAGTCTGCGAATGCGGCTGGAGAATTTAATTTAGGCCAAGGAGTTGTTGAAGAATCTTACAATATTACAATTACAGCTGTATGTGGAATCTGGACTGAAAGCCAGGATTCTAGAACAGTACGAATCATATTGTCTGCAGGAAATGACATGGATGGCGATGGCATTCCTGATGAATCTGATGCCTGTCCAAATGGATATGGAGAAGACGAAGGATGGAATCCAAACCCAACCACAGATCGAGATGGTGATGGTTGTCATGATTTTGAAGAAGACATTGATGATGACAATGATATGATTCCTGATATTGATGATGAATGTGCTTCAGAAATCGGTTGGGTCAGTACTGAACTGAATGATTACGACAGAGATGGATGTGCTGATTCAACTGAAGATTCAGATGATGATAATGACGATATTTATGATGAATATGATTCCTGTCCTACTGGTCAAATCGGTTGGGAATCAAAACCTTACACCGACTGGGACGGTGACGGATGTAACGACTTCAGTGAAGACCAAGACGATGATAATGACCAGGTAAACGACACAGTCGATGACTGTTGGAGAGGTTTGTCGAATTGGGTTAGTAACGACGAATTCGATTATGATGGTGATGGTTGTAACGATCTAAGCGAAGATGATGATGATGACAATGATGGGGTCAATGATGTCAATCAAACCGGCGTAACACTAGATGAGTGTCCTCGAACCCCTTTGGATGCCCAAGATGTTGATGAGAGAGGTTGTGATGCAACAGAGAGAGATACCGATAATGATGGTGTAATGGACTCAGATGACGACTGTCCTGGAACACCATTAGGAAATGTGGTAAATTCAGTTGGCTGTGCAGACCTAGACGGAGATGGAGTGTTTTCAAATGTTGACGATTGTGCTAATACTCAGGCTAAGTGGACTCCAGATGCACAGGGATGTGCAGTTTACCAACTCCCTGTAGCGTGGAAGGAAAGTGGCCATGGTAATGCAAGAATGGATACAGTGGCTCATTTCTCAGTTCCGACCTTAGATGGAACATGGTCGTTTAGGAATGAATGGAATGGTGAAGATGTTTACATCTTCTTGTTCAAATACACAGATGCCTCTGGAAATGGAAACAATGCTGATTGGTCAAAGAACCCTGGATCTATGATTCGTCAGTTACCAGATAATGCACACCTGTTCTACGGTTCGTTTGATAATTCATACAATAATGATGTAAAAGCAAGAAAGACTGCTGTTCAAAATGCACTAAACGCTGATGAGGAGTTAAAGTGGAAAGATAGAATCCATTACATCGACCAAGATATGTCAACAGCCAGTGGTGGATTGGGAGATTTAATCAGCAATTGGAATTCACTGTATTATGGAATAGACAGGTTCCAGCGTGCACGTGAAATCGGTTCGATTTATGCTTGGACATCCCAAACTAATGATATCATTCACTGGGCATATGAAGCTCGAATGTATAACTATGAATTCCCAACAGAAGTAAGAGAAACTGACCCGAATGTGCATTCTGTAACCGTTGTAGATGAATTGTGGCACAGTGGAGGTTGGAGTGGAGGATATACTTCGACTTACGAAAATGTTAGCATTAATTTGCCTAACAATATAACATCTTATGATACTCTAGAGGTATTCCATGAGCATGCATGTGAAGAAAGGCGAAATCGATATGCTAAGTCTGATGGTAGTTATGGTGGATGCCATGAATGGGATTATCTTGCATACATGAAAATTTGTGACCGAGATAATGCCAGTAAATGTGGCACTGAATTCATGCGGTGGATAACAACATATGGTCGAGAAGGAAGATGGCTAACCGACATTACTCCTTACCTATTCATGCTGGAAGAAAATGATGTTCGCACATTCAAGTATCAAGGTGCAAACAAAGGAACCATGACTGTCAAATTATTGTTCTCTGATTGGGGTATTGGTGAAAGAAGTAGTAGCGGTGAGCAAGTGTTCACAGGGGGTCAATTCCGTGGCGAATACAATAATGAATCACAGTATAAGCGACAACATAACTTCAGTGCACTTGCCGATTACCATAGTGTGAAAATTGTTGCAACAATTACCGGTCACGGTTTCAATCAAGACCAGGCCAATTGTGCTGAATTCTGCGACCACGAGCATCACTACTACCTCAATGGCAATACTGCATACGAATGGCATCCTATCGTTTCCGATAGTCAAGGTTGTGAGAAAGAAGTAGATAGAGGAGTGGTAGCAAATCAGTTTGGTTCTTGGCCATACGGCCGAGCTGGATGGTGTGCTGGACAGGATGTCAAACAATGGACATATGACATAACTGACTGGGTAGATAATTCAACTACGAACAATTTGCGCTACAAAGGCCTATTCAATGGACAGGAGTATGTTCCACAGGATACCAATGGCGGTGGAAGAGAAATCAGAGCCAACATCTGGTTAGTCTGGTACGATCAGAACTGAGAAGGCGGCGGGGCCGCTAAGCCAGTTAGTTTTGTTTCAGGCGAAGGAGTTTCTAAATTTTCATAGCGTGAATTACGCCTTCTAGGAACAAAGCCAGCCCTAACTATTGCATCCTGTAACTCTAATTCACTAGCTTGAATTTTGCTAGTGCCGGAAGCGGAGACTACATTTTCTTCCATCATTGTAGAACCTGCATCATCTGCACCTCCTAAGAGTGCCATCTGTGATATTGATAGACCCATTGTGGGCCATGATGCTTGAATATGGTCAATATTATCGAAGAATAATCTTGAAACGGCTACATGGCGAAGATATTCGGTGGGCCCAGCACCCAACTCGAATTTGTTTCTTCCACGATTACGCTTACCGTATGTGTTATTCTCTAATTGTACTGGCCATGCAATAAATGAAGTAAAACCATTAGAATAATTTTCAAGACTTGAATCTTGTAATTCCCTTATTCTATGCATGTGTTCTACTCGATTCTCAATAGATTCACCGAATCCAAACACATTGGTTGCACTAGTAATCAAACCAAGCGATTGGGCTTCACTCATTACTCTTAACCAATTGTCTGGCGAGCCTTTCTTGGGTGAGACATCGTTACGTACTGATTCAACTAACATCTCTGCCCCTCCACCTGGAAGGCCATGCATTCCAGCATTCTTGAGATGAGTTAGGACTTCAAGAGTAGACAACTTCGCAACATCTGCAATTCCTTCGATTTCAATTGGCGAGAAACAGTCGAGATCTATTGTTGGATGCCTTTCTCTTAACGATTTGAGTAGATTGGTATAATATTCAATCCCTAGATCGGGATTGACACCTCCCTGCATGAGAATCCTTGTCCCATCGATAGCCTCCAGTTCACTCACTCTCTGGCTAATTTCATCTAGAGTTTGAGTATATGTCTCCTCATGTCCAGGAGGGCGATAGAATGAACAGAATTGGCAATTTATAGTACATACATTGGTGTAATTGATATTTCTATCAATGAGGTAAGTTACCTGTTTGTCACCATTAATTTCTACTCGTCTTCGATTCGCTGCGCGGCGAAGAGCATGTAGTGGAGCATCTCGATACAGAATTACTGCATCTTCTTGGCTCAATCTAGACCCGCTGGCCATATGAGATTCAAGGATTTCACTCCAGGACATACCGACCACTCATGCTGACCCTACAATTGATTCAATATTAGCGATTGTTTTCGGGCAATCTCCCGATAATACATCAGGTCCGTCTTTAGTAACTAGAACATCGTCTTCGATTCTAATACCGATATTTGCATATCTTTCTGGGCATTCAACATCAGGTCGCCATGCACCAAAATACAATCCTGGCTCGACTGTGATTACCATTCCTTCTTCGAATAAACGTGGTTCGTCATCTGGGCGATAAATTCCTACGTCGTGAACATCAATTCCCAACCAGTGACCAGTATTGTGCATGTACCATTTTTTCAAATCTCCATCTGGCGACAGCGCCTCATCAAGGGTTTGCTCAATAATCCCTAGATTTATCAGACCTTCAGCAAGAACACGTCTTGCTGCATTATGAGGTGCATCGTAGGTATTACCGACACGACATTCCTCAATCGCTGCCATCTGAGAATCTAACACAATCTGGTATATTTCCGCTTGTGCCTCGCTAAACTTACCATTTACTGGCCATGAGCGAGTGATGTCAGATGCATATCCTTTGTATTCACATCCTGCATCGATTAGAATAACCTCGCCATCATCACAGGTATCATCATTTACAGTATAATGCAATATTGTTGCATTTTCTCCACTACCAATAATGCAAGGGTAAGCGATTCCAGAGGTTTTACAATACTTGAACAATCCTTCGATTATACCTTCTAACTGCCATTCACCAACACCTGGCTTTGTGTTTGCCATCGCTTGTATGTGTGCTTGTGCAGCGATCTTTGCTGAATGACGCATCAACTCGATTTCAGCATCCGATTTACGAAGTCTAAGTTCGTTAATCATTGCTGAAGGGTCGACGATGCTTACTGGACCCATGCCAAACTTCTGACGCTCACGCGAGTTAGATTTCATTTCTTTTTCAACTAATTCATCAACATCAGAGTCGACTCCCATTTTGACAAAAACACGTGAACACTCAACTAGCATTGAAGAAAGTCTGTCATCTAGTTGCTCGTGTGACAATGCTGAATCGACTGGCCAATTAGCTACAGCTCCTTCAACTCCTGGCCTGCGACCTTCCCAAATTTCCTTCAGGACATCTTTAGGCTGAACAAACAGGGTAGTTTTCCACTTCCCATCTTCATTGAAGGCACAGAAAACCGCATCTGGGTCTTCCCATCCACACAGATACAACATATCGCTACTAGTGCGGTAAGGATAGTGAACATCATTTGAGCGAGTCGACTCATGAGGTGCAGTGATAATCAACAAATCTCCAGGCCGTAATTGAGAAAATAATCTCGACTGACGTGAACGATATTCATCGTGACTTATCCCAGCAGGTTCCTGTCCCACTGCCTGAAGAGAGTCCTCCCACATGTATATGCGGTACATGGCTTGATTTTTCATTCCTTGCATACTTAGGAAGAATCTTCGTCAGTCCACATATCATTTTCCGAAACCCGTTCAGTTTCTTTATTCGCAGAATTTGATTTATGACTTGAGTCCCACTTTGGTAAAACTGAGGTCTCGTTTTCTGACATTCTCATTCTACGGAAAATCATGATACTGAAACCAATAATTCCTACTAGCACAAACACTGCAGCAATATTGAAAGTGTTTGATTCTGATTTGGACTGTGCCTTGACTGTTACCTCAATCTCGTGAGAATCCTCTGCTCCATCATTATCGGTTACAACCAATCGCAAATTGTAAACACCAACATCCAAATCCGAAAGTGATAAATTAACTGATGTTGAAATCAATTCATCGTTGAGATACCACGAATAAATCAAAGAATTTGAGTCATCACCAGTCTCAATAGTAGCAGCAACAAGTTCCAAATTTTCATCCTGCAAAAATTGCCAAGAATTTGGGTTTTTCACACTACTACCTTCTAAGTGTAAATCAATTATTGGAGGTACGTTTGATACTAGTATGGTTGTGTTCGAAGATGACATACGTCCAACCCAATCAATTACATCCAATCTTACTGTATAATTCCCAGATTTACTCAAGGCTATGTTGAGCATTTCATCAGTCGTGTTTGATGTTGGCAAATAGATGACACCATCAGGATCAGTAACATACCAAATTGATTGAAGATTATTACTCCAAACTCCATCTGTTGAACCACTACCATCGATGACAATCATTTCGCCCTCAAGTGCGTTTTCGGGGCATATCAGTACAGAAGTTGGATTTGTTTGGTCTACAAATACTGTCATTTCAATTTCTTCTGATGTTCTCAGATAGACATCTTGTAAATGATATGTAAATTTCCACACTCCGTCATCTAGTCCTAAACTACTAACATTGATAGAAAATGTACCAATGTCGTTTTCCCAACTAACATTTACTTCGGAATCAAACAATGTTCCATCACATGCACCATTAGGGGCCAAACACCAATTCAGTATCAATTTCGAATCATTAGTTTGAGAATCTGCAAGTATAGCACGAGATGAGATTACATATTCTCCATCGACAATAATGCTTGTATCATGGTTAGGAAAAATAACTGGGCTGTGAGGTCCTTCGCCAATGAAAATAATGCGATTTAGTGATTCCTCACCTGACCCATCTATCTGTGTCACCTCTAACAAACATGTACAATTAAAACCAGACACATCGATTACTATCGACCAAATCCATAAACCTTCATCGATTGGTGTTACTGAAGTGAAAAATTCACCACTAGCTAGTATTGACGACTCGATATTTGTATCAGTCACATCATACAATGCCCAATCTGCATCCTGTGGAGGCAAAGTGGTTGAGCCATTAACTTCTAATGTATTATTCACCCAAATGCCGTCTTCGACAGGGCTGGTCAATTTGTGACCAACTTCTGAATCAACACTCGAGGAACTAGCAATTGGCAAAGACATCAATAATATCGAAGTCAATATGATGTAAGACTTCGAATATTGATTCATTTACTACTCCTCAAATGGATTACACAACTGTCCTTGACCTGGGAAACTGTTGATGTCACGCGGGTTAGTATCCCACTTGTATTCACAGTAGTTTACATGACCATCGCCGTCGGTATCTACCATACGGTCAGCATCATCGTAAGGATCGAAATTGAAGTAATACTCCCAACCTGTAGCCATTCCGTCATCATCATGATCTTGGTAAAAGACTTCAGGGCCATCGTCCCAATCATCACCATCAGTATCGTTGCGAATCGGATTTGTTCCGTTAACAAACTCTTCGAAACTGGTGTAGTTTTCTAGATTGTCATAGAACAACTTTCCATCTGGAGTATCAGGGTCGATATGACAGTTACTCGATTGTGGATCTTCATAAGAAGGACAATACTTAGCAATCAGCCCAGTTCGATTCAAACCGTCATTGTCAGGGTCTTCCATTCCATCATCAATTCCATCACCATCGGAATCTTTCAGTGCAGGGTCCATAACACCACGTGCTCCATATGCACTGTAAGTTGAATTGTCAACTAAACCTATGATTAGTGCTTCCTCAGAATACTTTACTTCCCAACCATCTGGCAACATATCGCCATCAGTATCGTCATCGACAGGGTTGGTATTCCAGCGGTCAGGAGCTTCCGCACCATTTGCAAGAGTATCATTGTCGATATCATAGGTGTCGTCTTTCATAGAACCCTCTGACGGGTCTAAGGCCCACCTAGCATAACATCCGTTGCACAGAGGGTTTGCTGGAACTGGGAAATTAGTTAGATTCATCTCATACACTTCGTACTTCTTCTCTAATATGAATCCACCAAGCCAATTCTTCCAAATGTATCCTCCCTCGTCTAGTCCACACTCAATCATTGAGTCACAACCAGGAGGTAGCCAAAGGTCGGTAGCGACCCATAGAGAATGAGATTTAGAATTATCTTCTACCGATTCAACCTGCATTTCCCATCCATCTAACATTCCATCAGAATCAGTATCATTGATTAGAGGGTTGGTTGGATTCTGATATGGTCTAGGAACGAAAAGAACCTCATTTCCATCGATTAAGCCATCATCATCAGTATCTGAATTGTTAGCATGTGTTAGGAAATTGTCCTGTCCTAGAATGACCTCTTCACCATCTTCCAATCCATCGTTGTCAGTATCGTACATGCACGGACTAGTGAAGTATTCTTCACCATACCAAGAGAAACCATTCAATGCTTCTGCTTGGTCACCTAAGCCGTCACCATCGGTATCTGCATTGGAGGCGTTTGAACCAGTACCACATACATCATTGAATTCTTTGAAATCGGATAGCCCGTCTTCATCAGTATCCCATAATCCTGGATCTGAAGTTACGTGAGTATTCTGTACACCGCGATTGACAACAAGGATTTCCCATCCTATTACTTCAATTCCATCTTTTAATCCATCACCATCTGTATCAGGATTTAGAGGGTCAGTAGATCGACCATCAATGATACCATCACCATCTGAATCTCTAGCATTGTATTCCATCAAATTGGTAAACATTTCATCCAATTCAACAATCTCTACCCACACATCGAGTCGACTCTCGATTGTATCGCCGACTTCAACATTAATCGAGTAGACATATCCTTCGACTGGAGCCACTAGTGGAATCACTTGCTGGTTTCCACCAGAGAGTGTAATTCTTGCTCTTGCAACAGTCTGATTTGCGCTAACCCAATCATCTAATTCAACATCGATTGCAACTACTAGAGCCACATTCTCAAGTTGATCAAATGTTACAGATCCATCTCCATCTGCATCATAACCATCTCTGTCTGAATCAATATCACCGTTTGAACCGTCACGAGGATCTAAACCGTTTGTCGCTTCCCAACCATCTGGCATTCCATCTTCATCCGTATCTTCGTGCCAAGGGGATGTGAACTTGTCTTCACCAAATGCTAGTGCGACTTGGTATTCTTCAATATTGTTCATTCCATCTTCATCCCAGTCACCGTATCCGTCTGAATTGTTAGCGGGGTCAAGCGTTTGAGACGCTGCTGTTGCTCCAGTGCTAGGGTGCTCCAATACATTGGAAAAACAGAATTCAAATCCGTCTGGCATTCCATCGCCATCAGTATCCCAATCGGATGGTCCGTTGAGTTGGCCGTCTCCATCCATATCTTCTTTGAACCATGCTAAGCCGTGCTCTAATGCATCTGCAGCGAATGGTGCCTGACGGCTAACTGGGTCGAGTAAATCTAAGCCACAATTTTGTCCAGTTGCCATCATAACCCAAATCGTGGAATTTGAAATCTCGTGAATATCATTCAACATGTCACCATCTGAATCTGCCTTTGTCGGGTCGGTTCCGTATTCCTCTTCCTCGAGGTTGAATAATTCATCATTGTCAGAATCTAGTACTTGGTCGCAGGAGTGTTGACCGGCAGCATTCGCTAGGTCATCCCAGTTAGCTACTCCGTTTTCACCATTGAAATGGTCCTCTAGAGTCTCCTCCATCGCATCGGTTAACTCAACACAATCCCAGTTTCCAGACAGAGGGTCGAATAGTGTGTAATTACCAGCAGGGTGGTTAACAACTTGCTTGTAGGTTACTTCCCACTTGTCGTTTAATCCATCACCGTCAGTATCTGCCAATCTAGGATTTGTTCCTTCTTCAACTTCAACTGAATTGATTAGACCGTCGCGGTCTGGGTCACCTTTAGGCCCGTCATCGGGGTCTGGCCAAGAGTCTTCTTCCTCTTGCTCTTCAGCGCCTTCGGAATTTGCTTCGCTAGGGTCGTTTTCTGCGTCGTCAGATTCACCATTGTCAAGTGGATTTAATCCATTTTCGACTTCCCAACCATCTGACATTGTGTCTTTATCGGTGTCGGGGTCGAACGGATCTGTTCCGTATTGAGCTTCAACAGCATCGACTAATCCATCACCATCAGAGTCCATGGACTGCCCTGTGTTAGATCCCTCGCCTATCAAATCGTCCTCGGCTGCAGGGTCGAAATCACCCGCTCCTTCACTAGTTTGGAAGAATCCTGATGCTCCCACGAATAATGAACCGAAAATCAAAGTTGATACAATTGCAACGTAAGCCATTTGATTATGTGACATTGACATATTGGTACTCTCCGTAGACTAAGCAACTTCATCCACTACAGTCCTACAAATAAACCTTCACGGTAGATGATTTTACCAAATACTCACCCTACGGGTGAAAAATCAGGTCAAATCATACCTCGATTGGAGAGAAATAAACTGGAATTCATTTTCGTTGCGAATTGAAACTTTGACCGGTCTTCCTTCACACCTAACCCATGCACCTGCAAGCAATCCAGCAGTTAGAGAAAGAAGCGGAATTTCAGTGAATTTCAATTCAATTCCACCATTTGAATCAAGTTCTACAGCGGATATTGGCACAGACATACCTCTCGGGGCAAAGTATGACTTACAACTGTCAATCCAACCTTTGGAATCTGCAGCTAAAAATATCTCTTCCCCAGCAATGAACAAACTCTTAGCAGCAATTGCAAATGAAAGAAAACCATCACTTATTTCGGGCCACGAATTCCTTTCATCATCACTAATGTTTGCCACGAGACCTGCACATGATTCCTGTAGACGTTCAAACATTCCAATCGGCAGTAAATGGTACTTCAAACCATCAATTCTCCATTCCTTCTCAACTGCTATTTGGTATGGCTCTCCTGGCAAATATTTCTTGCCTGACGGCTTTGCAGCAGTGATTGGAAGATTGGTTTCATCTAGTGATAGAACACAAGTTTCCAATGACTTTTCCTCCCAACGCATGCGATATCTTTTGGAATGTATTCTTTCAAAATCTGCTTGAAAAATACCTGCAAACACAGGAGTTAATCCGTTACTATCAAAACTTGGTGATTTGATATTTGGTATTCCCCAGCCGTGTATTTTCCATCTCTCTTCTAAGGCTTGAGTGATTTTCTTTTTACGGAAAAATCCTGTATGATCAAGTACACCAGAATTTAGCAGCAATTCTTCCTCATCGCATGCTGCGTTGGCTAACTTTCGACCCATTGGTGCGTCAATATTTTCCTCGAACATTCGCCACCATGCTTCCAATGCATCGATACGCCATCGATACCAACAATATCCTTGTTTGTCGATAATCAAGCCATCCCTAGTTGAGAAATTCTGCTCCAAATAAGACATTAACGATTTATCCAGAAGTGATTCTGTTTCATCGATTAAAGGCATAATTATCACATTGGATAGCCGCTTGCATTACCCTCATTGAAGCAATATCTGATAATCTGATAATTGGATTTGAATTCTCGAACATCAGACTTCACTTTAGAAGGGTCTTCTTGTTCTAGGAGAACTCGGGCATAGAATCTTGCTACGTCCGTCATCTCATCCGTCCCCATTCCAACACGTGTTAATTCCTGTACACCAAGCCTTAGACCTGAAGGAGACATAGCCTTGGTATCTCCTGGAAGCATGTTCATGTTGGTGATGATTCCGGCTCTTTCAAGCAAATCTGCGGCTTTGGCTCCTGCACCAGAATCTAATTCACCGTGCCTAGTTAGAACTTGATGAGATGCTGTGTATCCGCGTGATTCGGCTAAAACATCGAATCCTTCTGCCGCCAAAGCAGCAGCAAAGGATTGAGCGTTAGCAACGGTATTCTTCGACAAATCCTCGCCATATTCAATAAACTCAGAAAGGGCTACTACTTTGCCTGCAACGTGGTGTAAATGGTAAGAAGAACAAGTTCCTGGGAAAACAGCATTGTTCAATTTACGCTGGAATTTTTCATCATCTGAAGATGATAAAATGAAACCACCTTGTGGTCCAGGGAAAGTTTTGTGAGATGAGCCAGTCATTACATCTGCTCCTTCATGGAGCGGGTCTTGAAAACAACCTCCGGCAATTAGTCCAAGAACATGTGCACCATCGTACATTACTGTTGAACCAACTTCATGTGCTGCATCAGCTAGTTCCTTAAGTGGGGTTGGAAATAGAAATACAGATTGCCCGAACAGTGCAATTTTGGGTGCTACTTCACGAATTAATTTGGCTGATGCATCAATATCAGGTTCCATTCTCTCTTCATCCCAAGGGTATGTGGAAAGATTGAGATCACGCAATCCGACTGCCCCCATCCTAGCATGAGAAATGTGACCTCCGTCAGCAGTAGATACCGCAGTAATATCATCACCTGGTTTGGCAAGTGCCTTCAATGCAGCAATATTGGAAACTGTACCACTAGTAGATTGTATGTTGGCAAATGGTACATTGAACAATTTTTTTGCAAGATTGATTCCTAATTCTTCAATTGTATCGAAGTCGCCACAACCTTGGTAATAGCGTTTGAAAGGCAGGCCTTCAGCATATCTTCCGTGGAGGTCACTAGAAACAATTTTCTGAACCATTGGAGATACGATATTCTCGCTCGCAATCATACCTAAGCCATCACGGTAAAGGGTACCACTATCTGCAACAGCATCCAAAACAGTTTGTGCATGACTCAGGTTTTCCGGACTTGCTCTCCAATCGCCTTTGGAGCCTAACATAGACGTTCCTTTAGCACACGGCCTTTGACCCTTTGGAATCATCGTTAGGATTGTTACAACTCAACTAGGTCTTCTAGGGCCGCCTCTTCTTGTGGCCCTTGATTGTTTTTCAGAGCGAATGGTATTGTGTGGAATGCCTTTACGGCCTAAGTTTGTCGACATTATGTCTCGAGGGTTTTTGTTACGACCAAGTGGTTTTGCAGCACGGCCGGATTTTCTTTGAATCTGTTGGGTTCGTCCACGATATGCAACTGGACCGACTAATCTCTCCATTGCTGGAACTTCTGAGCCCTCTTCCTTAGGCCGTTTTAACCACCATCCGGGTGCCAAATTTTGCATGCGAGCGTCCCTCTCTCTTTTCATTGAATTTGCTCTTCTTGCTAACTTAGGCCGAACAGACCTTTCACTTTCCTTCGCTACTAAATTGGTCATCCAACCAGGGAATCCAATATCGTAAACTATTCCGTTAATTGTCAGTAACATCCCTGAAAGTAGCAAATGAGTTCCAACAGGAAGTTCACTTCGTTGTAATTTGATTTTATGTCGTTTCATTCTCTTGGCATACGAAACCATAGCCTTCTGATCTCTATGTCGAATCACCTTATTTTGCTGCTTACTAAATCGTCTTGCGCTTTGATGGATGAAAATCATTCCAACCGCAATTGTAATTCCTTCCAAAAGCCCGATTTCACCAGAAGCATAAATCCCTGCAAGCAACCAAATTGGAGTTAATACACCCCAATGGAAAACCTGCGAAATTATTCCAGATGTATATCTTGGAGTCATCTTTCTTTCAACAGCAGCTGCTGCTGTAATCATAATGTTGGCATTGACCGCTTCATCGACTCCACCTTTCACCATCAATGCAGCAATTGGATTAACTGGAGCATCATCAATCCATCTTCGAGAACGCTTTGATAATGGCTTAGTCAATGCTACTTCGAGTACATCATCTTGGTCATCAGACTTAGGTCGACCCAGTATGTTGGCTAGCGCGCGAACCCTTGGGTCGAATGGATCAGTCTCTTCCAATTCCGTTAGGACACTCAAAGCGCTATGCCATTCGCCTTTGTCTATGAGACATAGTGCTGCGGCAATTCGAGGACGTGCCATGAGCGGATTTTCACGGACTAATCTTAAGGCGATCTCCATTGCCTCTTTATGCAAATTTTGTGCACGTAGGAGGGCAATATGCGAAAGCCTTGCATTGATTGAAATGTTATCCTTGTGCAGAGCGCCATCAACGGGTTGTGGGCTCCATGAACGCAGCATTCGCATCAAATCGTTCAGATGGTCGATACACGGGTTGTTCTCCCAATCCCACAAATCATCTTCATCAACAGAACCATTCCAAGGGTCAAACCACTCACAAATGAATCCAAGTAATTCTGGTTCGTCATAACCTTCTGGAAGTTGCAAATTGTGAAGTGCTTCCCTCGCAGCATCTAGCCTACGACAAGCAATATGTCCTGCAGCAATTATCATTCTTGCTTCATCATTATCACCACCGGATTGAGCGAGTAGTTTCTTAGCTTCCTCAATTGCAGATGGCCATAATCCACGCATCCCCATCTCTATCATTCGAGCACGACTCTTAGCCAAACGTACAACTGCTTCATCCTCCCCAATTGAGCGATCTTGGAATCTAATTAGTGCATCTAGGTCATTCTTTAATGCAGATTCTTCCACCAAATCAAACATCCAATTTCCACCACCACTCATGATGGCACCTTCTCTCCTTTGGTCCGGATTCAAATCAAACTTTAGATTTCTTAATGGATTAAATTTGGAGATGGAAAGGACCCATGTTAGCAAGAAAATTGTTTGACCGACAGCGATGAATATCCATGTAACTAATAGACGATATTCCTCATCAAATCCTTTACCTTCAAACCATTCAATGAATGGCATCAAATCTCCGAATTCTTTGTAGCAAACCAATATTAGGAGTAATGCAGTATATCCGCTGAAACCTGCGAATGCGAAGTATAGGACCCTTGCTTGTGCCTT
>CEVL01075341.1_pt1 | contig 19503 bp, 12 predicted proteins | sample 427051 | NCBI WGS metagenome assembly CEVL01 (sample SAMEA2623673, study PRJEB7988) | marine metagenome | biome: marine biome (ENVO:00000447); feature: surface water layer (ENVO:00002042); material: "saline water (ENVO:00002010), including plankton (ENVO:xxxxxxxx)" | depth 5 m
CTGTTAGAGAATATGAGTTCGAACTTCACAAGATGACGGCTTCTTTGGTGCTTCACTGAATCCAAATTTGCAAGCCTTATTCATTGGAGCCATTTCACCTACATTCTGTCCATTGATTGTTGCCAGGGCGCTGGATAAATTGGATACTCTGTCAATAGCGTACCATTCTTGGCGGTTATTGCGAGTTAATCCATAGGTCCTCGTTGAGAAAATCAACTTTGCAAAGAATAACTCAACTGTTGCGATGAATAGTAGAGATCTCTTGAATGGAATTGCAAAACCTTTCTTCCAAGAAAAATCTAGTTGCATAGAATCGCATTCAACATTGAGATTACGCCCTTCTTCGTTAGTTACAATATTTTCAATCAAAACTTCATCAAAAGAGTACATTTCTGTTACGTAATCAGCAACATCTTGACTTGGGGCAATCAAAACTCTGACTCCATCAGGTTTAGCCCACATAATATCAGTAAATTTCCCGAATGGAGAAGAATTCCATGCACCTACTACTATCCTATCGCCTGTTTGAAACCCACTTGAGGTTATTCGGCCTTGGAATATATCTAGTGAATCATGCAATTTTTCCCTGCCTTTGAACGGTGTAACTTGACCAATCCAAGTTATGGTTATAATCAGAACGATTTGTATTACTAATCTGACAACATGCCAGATGTCATCGTAGGTTGTACCATTCAGTGGGATATCATTGTACCACATATTGAAATTCGCCCAATAAAGTACTACCAGCATCCATGCTGTTGCTACCGATGCCCATGATCTTGTTCGAGGAATAATCAACAACAATCCAAAGAGTGCTTCAAAGAACCCGCTAGCTAGTACCCAGAAAGTAGGATCGGGGAGTAATGAAGGTACGATTGGTTCATACCATGCTGGATTAATGAAATGGTCAACACCTACTAAGATGAAGGCTAGGCCTAAGCCCAAAGCCAAGAAATCTCGTACCGTTAATCTGTATTCCACGACTCTTCGAGTTGAATCGAATAAAAAAAGGAATGTGAGCAACCAAGACCCGATTGCCGATTTGAAATAAAAAAAGCCCCTCACAGGAGCGAACTCCTGAGAGGGGCAAAGTCCCGCAAGGGCGTTTCAACAATGCATCATAGCATCCTTAATTCAAAGGTGCTCGATACCTGTCTTGCTTACGTTAGCCTTCTTGATCTTGTCAGGAAGCCACGCTGGGCCGTTTGCAGGCTTGTCAACAGTTTCGATGCGTCCGGTGAAGACGTGGACTCTCTTGGTTCCACGCTCACGCAGACGGATGTCTGTGTGTCCACGAGTAGCAGCTTTTAGTGCCGCTCCACGTGGTTGTCTGCTCGCAAATACTTGGCTTGTGTCTTTTCCGCCCTTCATCAGAACGAAGTACTTCTTTTCACCCATAGGTTTTACCTCGTACCGTCTACGGTATTGCAAGGGTTATAATATTTCCCCCGTCAAACCGCTATACTGCGCCACATATTGGCCGCAGTGAGCCTTTTCACAAGGCACTTTAGAGCAGTGCGGCGTTTAGAATACCCCTCATTTTTCTGTTTTCACAAGGTTATTGATCATGATTTATCTTAGGTCTTCTAAACTGGTTCGATACAATTCCCATTGTTCTTCTTCCCATTCATCAGGCATAGGGCCATCAAGCCAAGATAGGAATTCTTCAAGAGTCCATCCTTCCGGAATTCTATCATCGCGCTGAGGTGCAATTTCTTCATTTTGCCAGGTTTCTTTTTCTTCGTCTTCCTCGCGTGCGCGCACGCGAGTAGTAACTAAGAGCACAATCAATAATAGAATCACGATACTTACTGTAAGGGGTACTGCAAGCGATTCTGAACTATCATCTGTTTCCTGTTCTAACTTCTCACAATCAAGGCATTCTTCGGCTTCATCAATAACAATGATAGCTGAATAATTTACTACATTACCACTCCAGTCTTCACAATTAATTTCTGCTGTAATATTACCACTTAATTCAGCCGGTAATAGCCAAGAACTTGACCAGAATCCAGTTCCATCCAAATCTGTAACGGCACTATCTGGTTTAGAGTAAATCACTTCTCCACCTTGTAGATAACCAATAGCGCAATCAGCATCGATTCCATCGGCATCTTCCATCTCCAGCAAAATTTCCAATAGTGAAGCATGCGATACATTTGCTGGATGTGAGACTTGAATTTCAGGAGGAGAGTGTAGGAATTCGAAATTGAGGTAGGATACAGAACTAATTTCGTCAATATCGACTACTCTAATTCCTAGGGAACCATCTCCTGGTACGAAAGATGAATCGAGTTGGATTCTGAAATGGAATGCTGCATCCTGCTCAGCCAAATCATTTCCACAACTAGTTGCAGACTGGGAAGGAGCAGTAACAATCCAGCCCAACTGTTCTAGGCTAGCAGTAACCTCACTGATTTGTCTAGAAGAGCGAACTCTAACCACTGCATCTGCAGTCTGACCAAACATCAGTTGTTGTATTTCTTCTCCGTCCTGACACAAGTCGATACTGAGAATTTCAGGTGGGCTCAGTACAATTGGAGTTAGGAATTGAGCAGAGTTACTAGCACCATTTGCACCTGTTATGTTGGCTGTGATTAGAAGGTCTCCATTTTCGATGCTTTCAGAAGTCGAAAGAGGAACCATGGCGATTCCATCATTGAATTCTACCGGAACTGAATACACAGATTGTCCAGGCCATCTAATTGTGAGGTCACCGTATACTCCTTCGATTGAATCATCATTATCTGTAACTATGACTTTGATGAATTCATCACCTCCGCCTAGAACATTTTCTACTTCGGAACCCGAGTTATCAACAATCATAATCTCTGCTTCGGGCGATTGGTCCGCAATCTGAATTGTTCTTCGAGTCATGAAATCTCCATTGTGGTCCCGCAATTCAATTTTGAATGAATCCAAGCTTGTCTCTGTAGGTAGTGTAAACGATGCGATGTAACAATGCTGGTCAGAACTGCTTCCAGCAACGTGTGTCAGCCCGTCAATCTGTCCTCGTGTTGAAGAAAATAATGGTGCTTGAGAAGAAAGGTCATGATCGGTATCGAGTACACACGCCCTCAGTGTTAGGACATGCCCTCTGAGAACACCAATACTGGGATAGGAAGTTAGCACAGAAGCACCACCCCATTCAGGGTCATCAACACCCGATACGTGAACGCCATACCAAAACGCTGGTGCATCGGTTATCTGTGCAATTCCTGAAGCGATAGATATGGTCGAAATATTGGACTCATCAGTTGAATTTGCCATGATGTCTAGCATTCCTAACTCCACATCTGAGGGCAGGTCAATGGTTGTCCACCACAAGAACCCATCTTGACTACCTGTACCTTTCCAAATCCATTCAGTACTGTTGTTGCCATTGGTGATTCGCCATGCAATATCTGTAGTTTGAATGCCACTATCATCACTGGCTTCAATACTGCAAACAAATCTATCTCCTCTACTATATTGTGATGAATCACAAAAAATGTCTTCGATTACAGGTGCGCTGTTTACCCAAAGTGTGTAGTCGACCAAGTTATTGTCGATATTTCGTTCTGGGTTCAATATCGATGTAGCTTCCCAGCGCACCGCTAGATTATTCCAACCTTCACGAGATGTATTCAATTGTAACTTGATGATTTGTCTACTACCGTTTTCTGCGCCATTTGGCATCATCACACTTTGATTCACCAAGACTAGGCTACCTAATTTGTCAATTACCTTCAGATTACCAATCGCTGTTCCAGGACCAATGTTTTGGATTGCGATTTCAATCTCGAAATTTTGATTTTTAGATACATTTTCTACAACTCTTACGTCGATGATGTCGATATCGTGTACGATGTCAGCGTAAGGGCTCATCTTAGGGTCGCCAACAACAACTCCCATCCAACTAGTCATGGTGTTTGCAGCAGCATAGGATTCAGCAAGGTTGAACCCGCTTGCATAAGATGAGAGTAGTACGCTAGGAGATGATACAGCGGTTAGATATGGTTCATACACATATCCTTTGATGCCACTAGCACCATCTTCAAGAATATCAGCAACTAGTGATTGACCGTATGTTGTACCCCAATTGAAAGATCGAGCACCTGTACTAACTGCGGTTTCGACAATTGAACCGTTTACCCAATCCATGTGCGGTCTAATTACTCGTAAAACAGTAGAATCGACGAATAGAGAACCTTCAGTTGATGTAGGAACAATGTCAATCGAGATTCTAATTTTCATACTGGTAGCATTTTCATGAGGCCTGAAGCGCATTGTTTCAGAGTTCCACGATGCGGTGTAATCTTGTTTTGAAGATTCATTGTAACTAAGTTCAACCCCGTTTGAATCGTAAGATGTAACTTGAAGTTCATATTCTCCAAATACATCTCCATCCCTCTTACCGTGAGCATATACTACCCATGCATGGTTGGTGAAGTTAGTAGGAATATCATGTGTCGTTTCGAGATATGCAACCCCTTGGCCATTACCCGAATAGGCCGTACAATTGTCGATTATATTCCTACTAAGAACCGTGATTGAACTATTACTGAGAGCAGTATCCCAAACCATCACATTGTCAATCATCCCTTCAAAATGCGAGTTACCGGCTCGATTTACTCCAAGTTTGTACAAGTCAAAGTTATTGACAGAACCGTTAGGATAGTAGTTTGAATTTACCAGAACTCCATCCATGTATTGTCTGGTTTCACCCGTTTCAAACACAGTAACCAAGTGGCTCCACTTTTGCGGAATCACATCTCCAAATGACTTAGTTTGGTTGTTATGTAGTTTCCATTCACCGCCAGATATCATGTGTTGGAATGATTGATTTGAACCTGCATTATCGTCTATTGCAAATGTAGAAGCATAGTTAGATTGGTTTGATGTGTTGGCCCAAACCCATTGACTGATAGTGAAATTGCCCAACCAATCGTCGACATTTACTTTGGCATAATCATCAGTTCCATCAAACCACAAGCAGTTTCCATCAATACAATTCTTCCAATTAGAAGAGTTCATTCCATACAATGTGAAGTCTGAATTATTGTCGATGCTATCATTGGATTGTGTTCCACTGCCTTCTTCGAAATCCCATCTGTGAATTAGATTTTCAGATTTGGGAACATAATCTCCCGAAACGAAGAATGCAGAAGCAGGAACCGTTGTTTTACTCACATTGGGACCTTCCCAAGAAAATCTCAATCCATGTGGGCCTCCTCCTTGGAAGAATTCAATTCTGAAATCATGATACCCTTCACTTAGATTCAATGTAGAGGAATATTCCCGCATCCCATGCATTCCATAATTCTGAATTTCACTTGCGCCGTTAATCCATAACTCAGAACCATCGTCTGTATTCAGATAAAAAGTCCAATTTCCTGATTCAGGCACATCGATTAAGCCACTAAATCTCGCACCCCAGTTATTTTTGAATCGGTCATCCAAACCAGGGTAGGCATTTCCAGATGAGGAGTATGCAAGATCGCTTTCTAATCTGATATGGTCGGGGGTTCTATCGATAAGAGTAGGCATAGATGCGGCATTGAAACTAATTCCTTCATTATCGAAATATTCAGCATACATTCCGGGTAGTAGATAACCAGATTCTTGACTGCATTCAGAAGAAATCGAAGCTTCGAATGCTCCATTACCACCTTGTTTGTTAGATGTCTGATACGACCAGTTGAATTCATCACCCGCAGAAACCGTTGGGCCAGAGATATTCCAATATCTTGAACCGCTAGACCACGATGAATCTAGGGTGTCAAAGCCCCCATTTGCGAGATAATTTTTATTCCAATTTCCATCATTGCTGCCCCATGATGCATAACCGAGAACATTGGACATATTTGTTACAAATTCGGTTTCTTCATCGAAATAAACTGGCAAGTTCATACTGCCATTAAGTGTGCTATTTGCAACATACAAATCATCGTTCCAAAATTTGTAACCAGTATCGTTTCGGTTTGTTGCTAAATCCAATACATGCATACCTCTTGAACCATACGAGTTGTTTGCTTTTTCAATCAACTCCAGTGCAGTGTCAACGGTATAACCCGTCAACCTTGTGACTAGGAAAAATCCGTATTCATCCCTTGTAAATTCCTTCATCTGCTTGCCCGCAAGTGGGCCATAGTCGTGATTACTCCACCAGTCTGCCCCTATATCTGAATCATAGGTACCGCCTGCCAATGATATCTCTTGATCAAAGGAAGCTTTGTTGTTGCCTCCATTTACTCTTAATGGAATCCCTTTAGTTGTGACTAGATAATTGATATCTGTTCCATTGTAATTAGAAAGCATCACTTTGAATGGGTCTAGGAAATATGTGTTGAATTGGTCTCTATTGATAGTCTCACCAGTCGGATTAGATGAATTATCGAAAACGAATACTCTGTCTGCACTTATGTTTCTTGCAGTTACGAAAGCCCATCCAATAGTACGGCTTGCTTCAGATTTATTGTTAATCAAAACAGCAACGTCACTGTAGTCGACCGCAGTTGAGAGTTCAAAACCACCAGGGACAGCTATGGATTCGAGAGGGGTTTCATTCCAAATGTCATTAGCGACACTAAATCCATTGAATATCTCATCACTAATTTCATTCGTTTCGATTTTTTCATTTGGTAAATGAATCGTACTTATCACGAAAAGCGCGACTAAAAAAAGCGCTTTTCGAGCGGGGGACATATTACTATGGGCATGATGATTATTCAAAGTCACTTCGATTGATTGTATGTGCCAAAAATAGCCTATTTTTGCTAAAATCGTCAATGTGTATATGAAGGACGGCCCCCCCTGCTCAAAACATGGTCGAGTTGTACATGGCGCGAACTTGCCGATGGGGAGTAGTTCGAGTCATAGGAGGAGAACTCCATTTACAAGAAGCAGATGCTGTAGTCACTCCTGCTAATAACCGACTATCTGGAAGGGAAGGTTTGGATGCACAAATTCACAAAGCCGCAGGAGACGAACTTCGCGAATTTTGCCGTGATGTAAGCGTAGAGCAAAGAAAATTGAATTTGCCACCTTGTCCAGTTACAACAAATGTTGTGTCAAAGCCGTTCAATCTGAAAGAACGCTTCAAGCACATTATTCACGTTGTAAGCCCTGATTGCCGCAGGCCAAATCAAGATGAGTCAAGAAGAGATTTACTTCCACAAGCATATCACAACCTGTTTGATACATTGAAAGGAATGAAGGGAGTCAAAGTCGTGATGGCTCCACCGTTATCCATGGGTGTTTTCGCATACCCTCATCGTGAAGGTGCACGTCTGACACTTGAGACTCTACTCGGGTTGATGGATGGTGAAGAAAACCCAGGAATCAAGGAATACAATATTGTTGTTAAAGAAAAGAATTTCATTAAAAACATGCGTACAGTATATCGAGAATCTGAAGATCAACTTCCGGGAATCGATACCACCATGCAATGAGGGGATTAAATGGTCGATCTGCCAAATTTGGTGGCTTCGGCAATCGAAAATGACCGCTCAAATTTTTCTGCAGCAGTCTTACTTTCAAACAATTCACGAACAGTCAAGAGAATCAGAGAGATCCTTCCTAAAAAGATGAGACTCGTCACACTTACTTCATCTTCAAAGGTTAGTGATAATCTCAAAGAATTAGGATTTGAGGTCGAAGTTCTCGAGGATTCGTTGTCTTCTCAGGGGTTATCGGTTTTGAATAGCCTTCACGACATCATCCTGCAAGGTTTGGGTGAAGGTCGCTTCAAATCGAATGATAGGATACTAGCAATCATGGGCGAACCAATGGATGGAGTGATTGTCATCGAGGCAAGTACTCTGGCATCAAACAAGTTGGCGATAATGGCTAATGAGCATGATATCGAAATCGAAGTACTTGCTAAACTAATGGAGTTGGCAAGACATATTGGGGGGCGTGGTCGTGAAGGTCATGCTGTTGGCGCATTATTTGCGATAGGCTCGGTGCCTAAACTCAGAAGATATACAACGGCATTAGTTCTCAATCCTTTCAAAGGCCACTCCGATGCCAAAAAAAGTGTATCAGTTCAAAATAATCATGAAACTTTAGCCGAATTCGCTTGGTTAGATGGAGCGATTCTATTCAATTCTAAAGGAATAGCTAGCGATGCTGGAAGATATGTGCAAGTCCCTGCAGGAATCAACCCTAAACCTGGAGAAGGAGGCAGGCACCTTGCTGCTAGGGCAATCAGTCAGTTGGCAGACTCAATTGCAATTTGTGTCTCATCAAGTGGAGTAATCACTCTGTACTCGAAAGGAAGAGAAAGATACCGCGTCAGGCTCTCCTGATTGCATCTTCCATAGATAATTCGCCACAAGCAACTAGTCTTGCTAATTCTGTGGATATTGTTAGATTGCCAGAACTCATGATTCTTGATTGTCTTTGAATTTCTTTCAAATCTCCTTCAGTGGGATTCAATTCCCTAATGGCATTGACTCTAGTTCCTCCCATCAATGCAATTCTAGTAGCTGCGTGTTGATGCGTTTTGATTCTTGACCCTTGGCTGGTTCGATATTCGTTTACTTGTAATGTTTCAATTCCTTTGAGAATTAATTGATTGATGATTCTGTCTCGAATTAATGGAGCGCCGTCACCGACCTTGACACACATTCTCTTGTGTTCCACAGCTGAAGATAAACCGATTATGTGCTCCGCAACAAATTCAATTTGCTCGAGTTGAGCACTTCCGACAACTATTCCGTCTGCTAACCAAGCAATTCCAGGTCTAGGCCCAGGGTCTACTCCGAACACCAATTGTATAGCGGAATCTAATCCTCTAGATGCTTGAATCGCCCTTTCTACAGAGATTTCTAGTGTTTCTTCTGTTGCTGGTATCTCACCATCCAGAACTTCTTCGGGTGAAGTTAGAAGTATACCATCCCATTTTTCACCAGATGCTAACATTACGAATTCACATTTTCTTCTCTTTAACTCTCGCATCAAATGGAAAGAAAGTCGAAAATTATCCGTTCTGACCGCTATTCGGCGCACATACCGTCCTAGTGCTAATCACGCTTCAATGTGACGCGTAAACAGCGATATCATCAAAAGCACTTGACATTGATTCTCTATTGTGGCAGGACAGTATGAGAGAGAACTTCGCGCAGTTCTCGCAGGTGTACCAAAAGGAGTAGATGCGGTTACTAGGTCATGCGATGCTGTTGCTAAAGCTAAAGCGAGGCAAGTAATCGAAAGACCGTTCTTAGTAGTCAGAGCAGCAGGTTCTGGAATGGAAGGAAGCGGCGATTTACTCGCACTTAGAGGAGACCTTTGTTTCCCTATCGAAGTGAAGACTTCTAAAAAATCAAAATTGTATCTCTCAGGAAGAACATGGGATCAGTATCAAGCTATGATTTATGAAGGCAAACGGTGCAAATTAATGCCACTATATGCCTACAGATTAAAGGGAGTTAGAGGAGACTCATGGCGCATTTTCAGAGTGGAAGTTGGTCGTTTAACTGGTAGATTAGGAATGCTAACTAGAAGAATTCCAGAACTTCCTCTGACAAGAAACGGCAAACCATTCCTTGATTGGGAAAAAGGAATGCCCCTGCACAAATTCTTATCATTAGTATGTAGAAAAGAGGCAAGCAGTTCACTAGAATCTCTTGACAAGAGAATCAAGGCAGTTGATTTGAGCACTGTGGAAGAATCAGAACCTTCACAACTGCGAATCACAGATATGGTGCACCGATGAGAACTATCAGAACAATGAACAGAATCATCGACGATAGTGAAGAAGCCTTTCTTGTGAAATGTTCGACCCAAAGTGGATGTACTTTGTACAGACCAGTTTTCTTGCCTAGGTTTCTAATTCCAGTCATGATTCCATGAACCATATCCTTGAACAAATGGCCACCATCGAAAGGAATCATCGGGAATAAGTTGGTGAATCCAAGCAGAATATTCACCCAAATCAACCAGAATAGTAGGTTGACCAAGAACAACAGGCCACTCAATCCGATAGTAGATGCAAGCCAACCATCACCGGAATCCAGCATTTCTTCTTGCGCCGGGTGAATAGCCACTCCTTGGTATTGGAATGGAGTAATCAAAATTTGACCAGTATTGATTGGAACACTGATTAGGTAACCCACAATGCTAGTCTCAAAATCTGGGTGTGCCCAACCTGCTAGGCGGTCAACTCCTGCAGTTCCCCCGGCTAGGTTTTGAACCCCCAAGAATGCATCTCCTTGCTCGATATCCATCGATTCTAACAAATCTTCTTCGTATCCAAGGTCGAGGTAATATTGGTATTTATCTGTAAGATTAACCATTAGCGTTTCAGTAGTCCCATCGCTATACCTTACAACTTCCATTGGAACAATTTGACCTGCAGACAATTCCCCCATCACATCTACGAAATCGTTAGAATTACGAATTTCACTACCGTTGATCATAGTGATTACATCCCATGCTTCTAGCCCAGCCTCATCCGCTCCAGAATCTACGATGATTTGACTGGAGTGAACACCAGGATCTGCTGCTGAAAATTGTCCTGCTACTTGTCCTAAAATAACGATGAGAATGAATGCAGCGAATATATTGGTTGCTGGCCCAGCAGCAAACATCCTCTGTCTTTCGCGTCTTGGAGAGTTAGCAATTTCATTGTATTCTGGTTCAGCGAATGCACCCAATGGCAAAGGTCCAGCCATCAGTAGGCCGAAATTACGAACACGCATTCCATGCGCACGTGCCTGTATGCCGTGGCCGAATTCATGTATTACTAAACACACAACAAATGCGATAACTCCCCATCCCAGTGGAATGATTGGACTTAGGCCTGGAATTGCAACCAATTCGGAAACAGGCCTGGCTTCGGCCTGATTTCCCATGATAATAGCTGATACTACTGCAAGAACAATCCCAACAGCAACAATAAACATTGCACCCCAACAAACCCAAAGGGATAATTCACCGTATGCTCGCCAAAATTTGCGAGGCTTGGAGACTTTCTCTAGAGATTTCTTCCCTTTTTCCGTACGGACCATTAGGACCATTCCGAAGAAAATTCTTGAAGCATTCCATTCATCGAGTTTACCACTATTTTCCCAATATCTTAGCAGTAAATACCAAGCCAAGACTAGTAGCAAGACTTCAGTCCAACCGAATTGAACCGATAGGAAACCACTTGCCATGTACTGCCCACTCAGCACTCACACTTCAATCCCATGTCGTGTAGTTCTTGAAGGGTGCCTGCTTGGCATTAGCATGGACGCAATGGGGCATGAAGTGAAATCATGGATTGTCGAAGCATTGGGCGAGGAACCTGCTGAGATTTCTGTATGGGCTCAAGATGATGATTTTGTCCAATTATTAATCCGTCTTTCCGATAGGGTTGCGATTATGGATTTGTCGACAGAAGGTGGAGAAATTGTCGAAGAAGACTCACTGATTATTCGCCAAAGCCAATGGCAGCAACCCAATTCGATTCAAACTAGAAGGATGCCCGATGGTTTCGTAAGAATTAGACATCGGTCGAATGAGATACTACTAGCTCCTAGGGTTCAATCAATCGATTGGGCGTCTAATCTTTTGGAGAATTGGCTAAAAGATATGCGAGGGGAATCAAGAATTCCAAAGACTAAGCAACAACGATTGTCTAGCCTAAAGAGAACAAGAGATCGTGTTGAAAAATTACTAGACCAAGCCAATCTTTCAGATATCAATGATGAGGTTAGGTATGTTGAATTTAGGCTTGACAGCGCAGATTACAAACTTGCAGGAACCAAATCGGATTATTCTTCTTCGGAAGAATAAATCAGTGCTATTGCATCCTCTATCTCAGCTTCAACCGCTTCTGGAGAATTTCGTAAAATTCTCTTGATTACTGGTTCAATTACAATTGGAGCAACCAAAACCGCTCCTACGAATAAAATTAGGAATACGAATGATTGGCCAGGTACTTGGCTAACACCAGGAGAATCTCCTCCACTAACCATCAATTTTACAGTTCCTAGCCAAGGAATTTCAGCACCTGAGATGCCAATAACCCAATCTTCTTGAACAGGCCTAATCATTCCACTATGGATGGATGAGAGCCCTTGAGCGAATTCGAATACTCCTTGGTCATCATTGCAATCATTATTATCTCCCAAAGTGATGTAACCCGGATTCATTGGAGTATAATTCTCAACGCTGAACCATTCGGAACCATGCTGTGCAGCGATTCCTTCACAAGCGTATTTCCCAGTATTTTCTCCATCAAAAATCAGGTTGATTTCTTTGACATTAACCTGGTCAGAACCGGGAACAGACCAAGACGTAATGCAAACATCTTCCCAGAAGACACCTCCCTCACACTGGTCTTGATTCTCCGCAGGTACTGATTGTCCAATTACAATTTCAAATAATGCTCTATGAATAATTGGTGTACTATCACTCTCGCCATTACGTTCATAGATGATTACATCGCCCTCCATTCCTAGAGATTCATAGCCGTAGTAGTCCGATTTTGAGTCGGTTGCTTCTGCAAATGTAACTATTCGATTATCCTCTGGCGCGTGTACAAGAACCAAATCTCCAGCGTCAATAGTGCCGATTTCACCATCTGAATCATGTTGCATAGAATTTGATTCTACCACGACTAACGGGGGCATTGAACCAGTATGGGCCCACATTGCTAGCACTAGTAGCGTAATCATTCCCGCCGCTAATACGAGTTCGCGGACGAGTGTGCGCATCGGATCGTATTCGCCCATTACAACTACCCAGTGGTCAACGCTTCTTCAATCCCTTCTCTTGAAGGAATGCATTCCATGCTTCTTCATGGCCGCCACCTAGGATTCGGGCTGCTTCATCCCCATCAGGCTTCATTTTTCTCAATTCTGAAGTGGATTTTATAGTCTTGATTCTCTCTAAAGTACTGGCTCTAGCATTCAAATTGATGAATGCAGGAGCTGACACAGCAAGTCCGATTGCGCCAATTACGATTAGAACGATTGCTAAACCAGTATAATCTGCAAAGTCAGCGTTGTCTTGTAAGAACATCAATTGTGCAGCCGACATGGTAGTCAGTAAAGCGAATGCGAACGTAGCAGTCCCTGATATTCTGAGTTGATTTCCGTGTTGATTGTCCCACCATCCCATGTGTCTCACCTGTTTGGCGAAAGTCAGGCTTCTTATTCGATTTTTGCTTTTCTTGATAATGACTTGACGGAGTATAGTTGAAATGGGATGTAAACACGTGGGCCGAAGGCCCACAGGGCGAAGAGGCGGGTTTGAGATGAAAAAATCACTATTCCTAACGGCAATTTTCGTTATCTCAGTACTATCTCCAATTGCGTTAGCGGATGTTACTGAAACGCAATTTCAAGATGGTTCTACATCTTATACTCATACTTTCACTGGAACGGGAGATGGTTTTGCGGGGAACCTGACATTCCCATATGGCGCAGAGGTTTCTTCTGCAACATTTGACATTGCAGGACAACCTTCCTCAACGTCATGGGGTAACATGACTACAAACTCTGATTTCGGCGGTGCAGGTTCAGGTCAATGGGTAGGAACCCCGCCAGGTTTTGCATATGGAAGTCGTTCTAATCTCGATATTAAAAATGACCAAGTCGAGTTGGTGGGCAATCCAACTGACAATGTCAATGGATTAGACCGCTCTGCTGAGGCGACATCAACAGGTACAATCAACAATACTGGAGGGTTTGCTGCAAACGGTGACCTTGGATTCATAGGCTCTACTAAACCTCTTTCTTCATTCTCACTTACTTCTTCAACATCCAACTATCGTGGATTTGTTATCGCCAATGGAGATGAATATGTCTCTGCAACTTATTCATCAACCACTGTTTACACCACTCCTATCCTAAAGAGGTACAACTCAACAACTGGCTCTTACATTGGAACTTCTAGCATTAGTGCTGGTTCATGTTCCTATTCTACTCCGTTGTATTCTACTTATGATGCTACTAGTGATTTTAATGGGAATGTATGGACTGTTTCCTACAGTTATCGAATCCTGGTCAAGTGGTCGGTTTCAACCAATGGAGATTGGACATGTCAAGGAACCTACACATATTCAGGAAGTTACTATCCAATGGGTGTTGACGTAGACGAGGATTCTGGTAGAATGTTTTTGTTAATGTATGAGGCATCGTATCCAAATTACAACAGATATCTGTACGAAATTAATCCAAGTAATCCAACTAGCGTTAACGGCAGTTGGCTTCTAGGTTCTCGTGAGCAATTAGGTTCTTCAAGCACCCAATCTAGTGGATTAGTAGTCGATCTTCCCAAGATTGTCACAAATGAGTATTATCGAAATTATGGATATCACAACCATTTCACAATGAATGGCATCTTTGTTGAAAGAGATGGCAAAATCATGATTTCTGGCGGCGGGCACTATGGAATGGACCAATTAGGTGACAACACATTTGGCTATCAATGTCATTACAGTTCATACTGTTCATCAACAACGAATAAGATTCAGCGCCAAGGAACCGGTGCTGTATTCGATCACAGAACTGTATCCAGCTCTTCCTCTATTGTAACTAGTACTACAACTGCTTTATCCAAGCAAGTGACCGAAATTACGGTGTCGGCATTGGTTGGATATATGCCTGCAAACACGAGCATAGAGTTGCAGGTTTCGAATGATGGTGGTACAACTTGGCTGAGTGGCATCTTCAATCAAAGGTTGACATTCACTAATCCTGGTTCGAGTATTGTTTGGAAGGCTTATCTCAATGGTACTTCTAGCGAAACCCCAGTGTTGGATTTCGTAGTTTTGACTTATTCAACTAGCTACCAAACCAGCGGATATTTCCAAATACGTTCCAACTATTACTCTGGAAACGCTCCAGTTGCAATTTCAGCATGGTGGAATTCTACCACTCCTTCAGGAACTGGTATACAAGTCGAATTCCAAGACTCTGGGTCAACTAAGATTTTTGGTTTTAGCGGCGACTCAAAGACGGTTGCGATGACCAGTGGCTACATTTACATCTATGTCAGATTCACTTCTACTGGATCAAATACGCCCACACTAGACGACTTACAAATTGCACTACATACCAATGCCCCTGAACAGGTTGGAATCGATATAGGAGGAGATGGCAGCAAAGAATGGACAAGTCAAGGAGTGTTGCTAGGAACTACGACTAGAGGGGGAACTACTTTTGTCAAAGCCTTCAACGATTTGATTCCTGATACCGGTGCGGGTAGTGTAATCATACCCGTACATGTTAGTTCGCAGGCTGCTGGAACAGTGGTGCTGGAGAGATTCAGTGTTACCTACTCAATCAATACGGTGAATTTAGACATCAGTATTCCAGATGGAGAAATTCTTCACGAAAGAAATGAACCTTATGAGGTAGTCACGAGACATATTGTTGGTGATGGTGCTACAAATTACATTCAATCAGCATCTCTGTCATTCTTAGCAACACCAGCATCTAGTGCACCTACTTTAGAATGGCAAGATGGCGATATATTCCCGTCTCCAAATGACCCAGATGACTGGGTTGAAATCGATCAATCATCTTGGTCTTACCTAAACAATGGAATTTTGGAAATCCACTGGTTATTCTATGTGACATCTAACTTCCCAGACCAAGAGAATGTGCGATTTGTGACAAGTTGCCTAGACACTTCAGGTAGTGCAGGATTTAGTCCCACGCCACTATCCAGTGACACCGGATTGAAAGTAAACAATTCATTCGGTCTGGGCTGGTTGAATGTTAGGGACAATGACGGAGAGGTAATTTCTACCGATGTTGAAGATGGAAGCTGGGTTGCAGCAGGTGATACTTTACACTTCCAAGGCGCAATGTGGTTCGCTGATTCAACGGATGCGCCAAAGGACAGTGCTTTCGATGTTCGAATTGCACAAAATGGATTCGTACATGCAGATTGGAGAGATACTTCAAACGTTAACGGTTCGTTCTTCATCTCTATTCAAATGCCAGATATCGACGTAGAAAGTGGGCTATCCTATGAAATCCAAACCTATAACGAAAGAGATGCAACTAAGGTTCTGAATTCTAATTCCGATTGGTTCAGAACTTACAAGGTGGATGCATCACATCCAGAGGCTTTGGTGACTTCTCCTGAAGATGATGCTTACGAAGCTGCGGATGAAAGCCAAAAAGTTAGCATTGCAGTATCTGACGTTGTTGGAGACCCAACGGAGTTGATTCTCTATTACTGGGTTGAAGCGGATCATGATCTAAACAGAAATGGAGAAGCGGACCCAAGCGAATATGCTCACAAGATTGTAACCAATCAAACCGAGGCGGATTACAAGATGTTCACGACAACAATCGATCACTCTCGCAACCCTAACATGGGCCGTGTTTCGTATTATTGGGATGGAGGAGACAGGGCAGGAAACCCGTTACACTATTCCACAATAATCGATGACCAAACCTACACCTGGGAGAGTGGACCCGGATTCGATACAGATGATGCAACCTTCAGAACTAGAAAGGACTCATCTGCTATTTTCACAGGTCTTGAGTGGGCAGGGCATAACGACGGCGCTCCGATTTTTGCTGGCACAGAACAAACGATTTCTCTAGGGCTAATCGATGCAAACACAGCGATTGATTTCGAATACATCGACCTTGTATTCGACTTTGAAGGACCTGATGACGAAGTTGACAAACAAAGAATCTCTTACTATGGGATTAGCGATATGTTTGCAAGTAATTCAGATTTCATCAACTTAGCAACTTCATCAAATATGATTCAGACTACAAACGAATCTGGGATGCCATTGATTCTAATCGATTTCGATTTCACAATTGGCTGGGATTGGCCCGATGAGGATATTTCTGACTTAGCATTGGAATACAAAGAGAGAGGTTACGAGTACCCAACACGTCACATTATTGCAGAACACACATTCACTGTAGAGAATGATTTGGTACTTGATGCGGCATCATTCTTGGTTGAGGATATAAGTGAGCCAAGAACAGGAATTGTAGCAGATGGTAGCAGGGTACGGAATGATGACCGCCTTGAATTTACAGGCAAAGTTGTCTTTGAAGGTAGCAATGTTCCTGCACCGAATGACGCATCGATTGTAATCGAAGTATTCGATGGCGAGAGTATCTGGTCAGATGGTTCAATTGCTGATGATGGAGGATATTCGGTCGAAGTCCCACTATCGCACGCTGAGACTTTGAAATCCTCGCCGACCCGAACCTGTCTAATCTCAATTGGAGGGATCCCTGGGACTGGAGAGGATATGACTGGTCAAACGGTTTCTACTACGCTAAGAGTAGTTGTTGATGACACTGCTCCGAGAGTTGTTAGTAGAACAGCTCCTCTGAATATCATCGACATCTCTGCAACCACCGACCTGACCAAGGTTCCAGTTGAATTCCACGGAACAGAAGATGCTGATATGACTGGTTCAGAACAGATAGTCCATTGGGTAATGCGTGATTCCAGCCGCACACTCACTTTAGGAGCAGGCCAGTCTAAATTGGGAATGCAACAAGACGGACAGAGTGTGATTTGGACAGGTACAGTGGACTTGACCGATAACGGAAGAATCACACTGCGTGAAGGAGACTGGGTAGGTTTCTATCTAACTGGATATGATTCAGCAGGCAATGAATTCCCGGTAGTATCTAATTCTGAGGCAAGTCCTATTGCCGAAATAGCTGCAGATGATACCGACTTTGAGAGGCAATGGGTTCGATTGGGAGCAGTCGGCCCTCAACTAAAGATTGGCTCAATTGAGTTATCAGACGACCATGTAGCTCCAGGGCAAGAAATCGAAATCACTGCAAATGTGCTAAACGTTGGAGGCGAAACAAATTATCAATTCAAAGTCGCATTCTATGCAGGAGATGCGATTGTACCATTCGATACAGTAACACTGAACAATATCGATGCAAATGAGAATATCCCGGTTTCGGCTAAGTGGACTGCCAAGGAAGGAATTGACCGTATTCGTGTCGAAGTAGACCCAGATGATGTCATCGTTGAAGTTAATGATGATGACAACTCTGCAGATCACAAAGTCGAAATTGTCTATGTTTCATACATGGGATGGTTTGATTCTATACGTGAAGAACCTCTGATTTGGCTATTCTCGATTCTATCGATAATCGTTCTAGTTGCTATTGGAATAACTGCAAATAGAACCGCGATTAGCCATGGCGAAGATTCTCTTTTCGATGAAGAATGGGAAGAGGAAGAAGATTGGGAAGAGGATGAAGACGAAGAGGATGAAGACGACGATTACGATGAAGATTATTGATTTTCAAATCGTTGCCCTCTTGAACCAGTGACTTCGCCCAGCAATCATGGCCGAGGGTGTATTCTCTAAACTCGACGAGAGTCTCCAGAAGGCTCTTGAAGAGAGGAAATGGACACCAACGCCGGTTCAAGAAGTAACTCAAAATGCAATTTCATCCGGTGGAGACAGGTTGGTAATCGCTCCGACTGGTTCCGGGAAAACAATGGCTGCAATGCTTCCATTATTGGACAGATGCCTAAAACAAAAATGGCAGGGTATGTCAATTCTCTACATCACTCCACTGCGTGCATTAAACCGAGACGTAGATAGGCGATTGGATGAAATTACTTCCGCAGTAGGGTTACGCCTCGGCCTCAGACATGGAGATACAACTCAATCGGAAAGAACCAAACAGGTCAGAAATCCACCGAATGTGATGATCACAACCCCAGAAACATTCCAACTGATGTTCACAGGCTCAAAACTGAGAGAATTACTCAAGAGTGTTCAGGCGGTTGTAATCGATGAAGTTCACGAAATGGCTGATGGAGAAAGAGGCTGGCAACTCTCGGTTGGGATTTCACGTTTGGAATCATTCATTGGCAGACAGGTTCAGAAAATTGGTCTTTCAGCAACGGTAGGAAATCCTGACCAGGTAGCGAAGTGGTTGTCCAAAGATGCTGAAGCGATTAATGCGGTCGCTCCACGTTCTACAGAGCTTTCTGTAGATGCGGTCATTCAACTACCTGAAGATGAAATTGGTTCACTAGAATTGGCAATTTCTCCAAGAGCGCACGCAACATTGAGAGGACTTGCGGATATCGTTGCTAACAAGTTCCCTTGCTTAATTTTCGTAAATTCGAGGAATAGTGCCGAAACAGTTTCTCAACGATTGACAGCAATTGCTCCAGAACTATCGATTGGTGTCCATCATGGGTCTCTTGCGAAGGAAACTAGAACGCAAATGGAAAATGACCTCCGTGAAGGGAATTTGCAGGGCTTGGTTTGTACTTCGAGTTTAGAGTTGGGAATTGATGTTGGTAGTGTCAATCATGTAGTGCAGATACGCTCCCCTCGTTCTGTAGATAGGATGTTGCAAAGAGTCGGTAGAGCAGATCACCGGTTGGGAGGAATAGGTCGAGGGCACCTTTTGTCATGGGAAAGTGATGATATATTCGAGTCTGCAGTTATCGCGCGCAAAGCGATAGCTGGAGAAATCGAAGCAGTAGAATGGAGAGACCGTCCTCTTTCTGTAGCAGCAAATCAAATTGTAATGATGGTACACAGTCACG
>CEVL01183416.1_pt1 | contig 19271 bp, 20 predicted proteins | sample 427051 | NCBI WGS metagenome assembly CEVL01 (sample SAMEA2623673, study PRJEB7988) | marine metagenome | biome: marine biome (ENVO:00000447); feature: surface water layer (ENVO:00002042); material: "saline water (ENVO:00002010), including plankton (ENVO:xxxxxxxx)" | depth 5 m
TTCGTTAGTCGTTAACGACTTTAAAAAATAAAATATCGATTTTTTTTTAATAAAAAATTAAAATCTTTTTTTTCTAAATTTTAAATTAAAAATAATAAAGGATAATAGTAATTAAAAAATATAATAAAAGTAGTGTTTTTAATGTAAAAAATATGCTTTTTAGATTTTTAAAAAAAGTACATTTCATTAAAAATTTTAAAATTTTAAAAATAATTTATAAAAATAAAAATAAATTAAGAAATGTACTATTTACAATAATTCTTTTTCTAATTAACAATCACTACTAGAAAAAACATTAGAAATATCTATATCTGGATTTTCTATTTTCATTGTTTCATATAAATCATTAATTAATATATTATATTTATGATTATTAGGGTTTGTATGACATAATTCGTTTTTAATACGATTCTCTCTTCTTTTTAAAGGTGGTACATATTTATTATTATTTTTTTTATCATTTAAATCAAATATAATTGCATTTAATAAATCATTTGTTAAACAAATATTATTTTCATTTTTTTTCCAACAAATTTTATTATTAATTTTAATATCTTCAAAAACTGATTTTTCTTTTTCACCACCATTTATACCATTTTTTCCTTTATTACCTGTATTTCCTACTTCTCCTGGTTCACCTTGAATACCTGGTTTACCATCTGGTCCTTTATCTCCTTTTTCACATTTACTACATGGTGCTGTTATACCAACATCTCCTTCTAACCCATTTGGAACTTTTATTATAATAGGTTTAATTTTACTTGCTTCTGTATCATCTGGTGGAAAATAAGAACCTAGTATATCATCATTACTATAAGAACTAATTGGAATGTTTACACCTTTATTATCAATATTATAATCTATTTTAGAATCTATATTAACATCTTCTTTAACAAATATAATAGGACCTACTAAACCTTCATTACCTTTTATACCATCTGGTACATTTATATAAAGTTTTTCATTATTTGCCGCTTCTCCATCTGGTTGATATCTACCTAATTCAATTCCATTTTTATCTTGAAAAATAATAGGACCACTTTCTATACCATCATCTCCTCTATTACCTATATTACCTAAAACACCATCTTGGCCTTTATCACCAATATCACCTCTTAATCCAGGTAAACCTTTTTTACCAGTTCTATACTCAATCTTATCTAAACTTGCTTTTTTTGCAGCTTCAATATCAGATTCAAGATCATTAAGATTCTTAAAATTATCAATTATATATTTTTTATTTATTATAATAAATAAAGTTATTATTATTATTATAAATATAAGTGTTAAATTTATTATATTCATATTTACCTTATAAATTAAAAATATAATATTATAAAAATAATTTAATTATTAATTAATTTTCTTATATTATCACTATTTATACAATTATTTTCATTATCAATACAAAGATAATTTTTAAATATAGTTTTATTATTGTTTATATATATATTTTCATCATTATTACCAATAACTAAATTATAAGGTATTAAATTTTTTTTTACTTTACCTGAACCATTATTAATTAATAATAAATTATCATTTATATTTTTTTCAATATTACCTACATCACCTTTTATATAAGTAATATCACCTTTATCTCCTTTATCGCCTCTATCGCCTTTATCTCCTTTTAAACCCTTTAAACCTTTTAAACCTATATCACCTTTTTCACCTTTTTCTCCGTTATTACCAATTTTACCTTTTAAACCTTTTGGACCTATATCTCCTTTTTTACCAATAATCCCTTTTTCGCCCTTATAACCCATATCTCCTATATCTCCCTTTTCACCTCTTTCACCTTTATATCCTTTATATCCTTTATCACCTTTATCACCTTTATCACCAAAAGGACCTTTATAACCTTTTATAGAAAATTTAGGATTTTCACCTTTTTCTCCTTTTTCACCCTGTTCTCCCCTTACACCTTTTTCTCCTTTTGATTGTAATGGTAAATAAATATTTTTATTTTTATTACTATTGTTATATTCTCCTAAATATTTAACATTATTATCATCAGTATAAATATAAAATTTTACTTTATATTTATTTTGAACTTTAAAATTTTCAAGTTTATATTTATAATTATATAAATATATACTTAAAAAAATTAATAATAAAATAAATATTAAACCAAATAATATTATTAAATTATTCATATTTAATAATTATAATTATTTTATTTTATAAATTTCTAATTTTAATTAAATCACTTGCTGTAATACAAGAATTTAAATTTGTACCAAAACAAATTTTATTTTTAAAAATAGTTTTTTTTGATTTAATATTTAATGTATCTCCATCTATTACTAAATCACCGGTTCTTTTATTATTATTAATACTTTTTAAAAATATATTACCTTCACATTTGCCAGTATCTCCTTTTGGACCTTTACATATTTGTTTATCACCTTTTTCTCCTTTTTCTCCTTTATCTCCTTTATCTCCTTTTTCACCTGTCTTACCAATATTACCCTTATCACCTTTTTCACCTTTTAAACCTTTTGGACCTCTTTCACCTTTTGGACCTCTATCACCCTTATCACCTTTTTCACCCCTATCTCCTTTTTCACCATTTGGTCCTTTATCGCCTTTTTCACCCTTATCTCCTTTTTCACCCTTTTCACCTCTATCTCCTTTATCTCCTTTAGAACCTTTATCACCTTTTTCACCTATAGGACCTCTTAAAAGTTGTCCTTTATCACCTTTTTCCCCCTTTAATCCTCTCTCTCCTTTTTCACCTTTCTCACCTTTTGGTATTTTTATAATATTTTCTATAATATTTTTTGAAATTATATCATCATCGCTATAATTAGGATATTTTCCTAATACATCAAATGTTTTAGAATCAACAAATTTAATATAACTATTATCAAAATATTCTGTTATTTTATTTTCAATATAATAAGTTTTTTTTATAATAGTAATAATAAATATAATAATAAAGCTTAATATCACAAAATCAATTAATTCCATTTAATTATTAATAATATTAAATAAATAAATATTTTATTTTTATAATATATAATATTAGAATATATAATTTTAAATGTATAATTATACTAACTATATAATATATATAATAATATTATTATTAATAATATACATATTATATTATATTTATATTAAAAATATTAATATTGAAAATTTTTATAACTCTCAATGTAATATAAAACCTAAAACTATATTAAAACAAGATGATTGGTTTACAGATTTAAAAAATAATATATGTCATTTATATGCTACTCAAGAAATAAATAAAGGTACTGATTTAACTTATGATCAACTTAAATTATTATGTAGAATTAAATTATTACCTAACTTAATAGAAGGAAAAGATGAGAATGGTGCTAAAATATCTCAAGGTTTATCTGCTATAACAAATAAATTACAAATAAGTGTAAAACATATTGATTTAATAAAATATATATTAAATTCAAAATTAATTGTAAATTGTGAAATACCAGCATATCCATTAATTTGGATTAAAATAAATGAAGATGAAACAAATGAACCAAATAATAATTTAATATTATTAAAAAATGATTCTATTGAAGAATCCTTTAAAGGTTTATTTGGTCCTGATATAATAAATTTAACTCAACAAGAATATGATGATTTTAATATTCAAGATTTACGTGTTAATCATTATATAGAATTTAAAGACCAATTTACTAATAATATTATAAAATATAAACCAAAATTAAGTCAAATTGAATTTGATTATAATGTTAAATTAGGTAGTGCTGATAATGAATATATTTTAAATAAAGATACTGATGAAGATTTATGTTTAACAAATAATTATTGTCATAAAAATGATAATAAATGTATTAAAAATTCAGATAAAAATAACTATATTGAAAATTATAGTTTAAAATTTATGAGATGGATTCAATCTGATAATAGTTTAGAAAATACTATAAATACATTTAAAGTTATTGATCCTAGTTCAGATATACATAAAGATAAACATGATAAATTAGTAGAATTAGCAAAAAATAATAATTTTTTATATTTTGATTTAACATCATTATCACAAGAAGAATATGATGAATATAATGATATATTTAATCAAGAAGGTACTGAAAATAAAAGAATATATATACAATTAAGAAATAGTGATGAAGGGGTAGATCCAACAAAAACAATTTTTTATTATGAACCAAAACCCTTATTTTATGATACTAATTATTTAGCAAAAAAAATAGATAATTTTAATCATAATTTAGTAGCACAAATTGAAGATAAATTAAGAAGTGATGATGGTACAGTAGATTCAAATCCATGTATTATAGATAAACTAACAGGAATAGATATATCACAAGGACACAAATTTGATTTAAGTGAATATTTACCATCTGATACAGAAGATATTTTAGAAGGAGTAAATTTTACAAAATATGGTAAAATAGAAGATATAAAAGAAAGTGATAATATAACAGGGCCTCCCGATGAAAGATATAGTAAATTAAGCACTTATCTATATTATAAAAATAGGAAAAAAGAACTAAATGAAGATTGTAAATTCTATAAATCTAGTGTAATAGACGAACCAGGTATAGTAAAAGATAAATTACCTGAAAATGGTTATTTTGAAACAACTATACAAGATAATTTAGTAAAATGGGGTAAAAATACAAATATTCCTTTAGATAATTTAACTACTGAAAATGGAAAACATCATATACAGAATAAACATGTTACAAAATTACAAGAAGATATAGATGATGAAATAAATAATTGTAAATATACATTAAGTGATATTGATAGTTGGAAGGATACTGATGAAATTGATTACAATGGAAATAAATATGGTATTATAAGAGATGAAGATAGTCTAGATTCTTATATGGGTGGATATATTAAAAATCAAACTGCTAGAGAAAAATATAATATCGAAAAAAATAAATGTAAAAATATTAGAAATAGTAATGGTGAATTAAAAAATGTAATTAGTAATGGTACAAATCAATATGGTAGAATTTCAGATACATTAACTTTTGATAATACTTTACCTGATGAAGAATTATTAAACAAAACATTTATACATAATTCAATGTATCCATATATTGAAAATGATTATGCTAGAAAAACAATAGATAAAGTATGTTTTGCTGAAAGTTTAAATGATAGTGGTAATAAAATATATGGTGAAATTGGTAATAATGAAGGTGAATATGGTAAAATAGGACAAAATTGTAATCAATATATTAAAAGTGCAGATTGTTCGGCAAGACTTCGAAATATAAATGCAAAAATAACAAGTAGTTTATCTCAAGGTGATAATAAAAGAATAAATAAACAATGGGATAATATAGAAAATAAAGAAATATGTTTTTGGAATAAAATAGAAAGTTCAACTAATACTGAAAAAGTAAATTTAGATAGTAAATATGGACAATGTTTAGATAATTTATTAGAAAATGGATATGATAATGAAACACATGATTATACAAACCCACCTATATATGATAAAGAATTAATAAAGAAAACATATATTGAAAGAACCAAATTAATATGGACTGAAGAAAATCCTACTAATATAGAAAGTAATTCATTAAAAATAGATATATCAGAAATAATACCAGAAAATGTTAAATCAAGAATAGCAAATGAAATAAAAAATACAAGCGATAATAGTTCTTATTTACAAATTGCTGGATATTCTAAAATAACAGAAAATGAATGGAGAGAATTATTAAATAATAATCATTATAAATTAAGTGAATTAAGTAATGATGATATAGATAATATTTATTTTAAATATTATATAGACGGTAATACTAAATATTATATAACAAAAGATACAAATATTTATTGGAAAAATATATATAATTTATATAATACTAGATATGAAAATAAAGAAGCAGAACAAAAACAACATTTACATACATTTGGATTTGATTGCAGTACACCAGACAACTATTTAAAACTTGGTGAACAATGTACTACAGATAATCATAAGTGTTTACATAAAGATAATAAAACTCAAGCTCAATTAGATTATGATATAACAAATTTACCAAATACAGTATGGTATAGTGATCTAATACAAAAAGGTAAAGATTATGCTGAAACTAATTTAGTAGGAAGATATTACGATACAACATTAGGTCCACAATGTCAACCATGTACAAATATTAATAATACTCAACCATCTAATTATATTGAAAGAACAACAGAAAATGGATATTGTAATACTGATGGAACTATGAAATGTTCTGATAAATCACAATATGAATTAAATACAGGTAGTAAACAAGCATATGACTGGATGATTGATTATGAAGACAAATGTAGAACTATGAATGAAATAAGTTGTATTAGACAAAAAGATTTATTATAATTAATTATTTTTGAAATTTATTTTTATATAATATTATTAGAGAATAAATATAATATAATATTAATAATGTATAATAATTATTCAATATATATATATTTATTAATATTTATATTATTATTTATAATAATATATTATATTTATAATAAAAATATTGAACATTTTAATGTACAAGCAATTAATTATGAACATGATATAAGATGTGCAAAAGATAAAATATATTATGATTTTTGTTTAAGTGAATTTGGTATATGTCCTAATTATTATCCGGATGATCCCTCTATAGATTATACAGGTAAAGATGTAAATGGTAAAACTTGTCCCTTAGCATGTAAATTATTAGTTGGATTAAGTTTATTTTCAAGTAGTGCAGCAGCAGGTTTATTAAAAGACTATAATAGTGTAAATAATTATAATAAAAATATTACTGAAATAGAAAAATATATGGAAAAAATTAATGATAAAAATTTAGATATTAAAAGTGGTTTAATAGATGATTTCTTTACTGAAACTGAAGATAATTTAAGTCCTGTATTATGGATTAATTTAGGTTCTGATAAACCTAATAAAAAATATGTTAAAGATTTAGAAGAGTTAGATTTTGATGCATTATTAATATTAAAACAAACATTAAAAGAAGAAACACTAAATAATTTTGATAAGTCAATTATTGAAATAGAAATATCAAAATTATATCAAAATATTGATAATTCTAATTTATCAGATACAGTTAAAGATCGTATAATAAATAAAGGACAGTATGATGAATTAAAAAGAACTGATAATTATTTTACAACAAATTTTTTTAATAATTATATTAAAATTCATAAAAGAATACCTATATTTGAAATTAAGTATGGTGATACAAAAAGATATTATGCACCTATAATGATAGATATTTGTAATTTAGTTAATATAGTTGAAGAAGAAAAAAATAAAAGAATAGGTGAAGGATATTATAAACAAGAAACATTATCTAATGGAAGAAATAAATATATAACTAATAGTGAATTAAATTCAACTTGTAGTTTAAATTTTAATAAAAAAGGTGATAGTGATGATAAATATACCAAATATAGAAATAATGAAGAAATAATAGGTGTTACTGAAACAGATTCTAATATAAATAAAGAAAATTTAATAAATAAATTTAAAGAATTATTTGAAGATAATAGAATATTAACAGATAGAGATTCTTTACCATCTGAAGATGTAATAGAAACAGAAATAAGCAATATATTACAAAATAGAAATGAAATTAATAGTAAAAAATATATAACAAAAGAAGAATTAGAAGGTATATTAAGTAAATTACAAACATGGAAAACAAAAAAATTAGCTGATTTAAATCCAGATAGTTTATGTGAATATAGATATAATGCATTACAAGAAGCTATATATAACTCTGAAAATTTATTATTTAATGAAAAAGAATTTGGAAAATTAGCATTAAGAACAAATGATAATGATGATATTATTGATGAAAAAGATAATGAAATATTTCATAATGAAAAATTATATGTTCTTAATGCGGATGTTAATGATAGAAAACTATTAGTAGATAAAGAAAAAGATGAATGTTTAGTAAGAAAATCTAATACTTATATTCAAGATAAATGGATAGAAAATCCTAATTTAACAATAAATGATGATGGTACCGAATGGTCTAAAAAATGTGATGATAATACAACTTGTATGCCAGATGATTATGTAGAAGTAAATAAATATTTAACAAAAAAAGAAGAATTAGATAGAAATATTAAAAATTGTAAAATTAAAAAAAATGAAAGATGGGGATTATATGAAGAAATTAATATATCTGATGATGAAAATATAAAACTAGGAAGAATAGGAGATACTATCCAACATTATAATAGATATTCAAAACACATAGAAGATATTAATAATATTAAAGAAAATGAAAATAATTGTCAATATTTTGAAAGTGAATTAATAGGTAATAAAGTAAATATTAAAAATACAAAAGATAATATAGATGAATGGTATGGTAAAATAGGAACGAATGATAATAATTATATGAGTACTTCTGAATTTGATAACAAATTAAATACAGATTGTGCAATTTTAAATAGTGAATGGGATGATAATAATAATAGATCTACAACAGGATATGGTTTAATAGGAACTGATATGGGAAAATATGGAATGGTGACAAAATTAGATTTTGAAACAAGAGATGCAAATAAATATATAACAAATAATCAATGTATTACAGATATAAATAGAGAAAAAGAATTACATGCACAAAATTATACACAATCACCTGCTGATAGTTTAATTAATGAAAGAAAAACAAGAATTCAAAATATAGTAAGTACTAATAGAAATTTAACATCAAAAAATATAAGTAATATACAAAAATTAAATAATTTATATGGAAAATGTATACAACAACATACACCAGATGGTGAAACTAATGAACCAGTTATATCTAATGATGAATTTGATATAAAAGTTGATGAAAATAATAATGATGAAGAAGATTGGTGGTATCAAAATGCTATTAATTCTGCAAAATCTGATGTTGATAATGAATATAAGGGTAAAAAATATAGTGGAGGTGAAAAACTAGATGAAACATGTCCTCCTAGTGATGAAGATTGGTTAGCACCAAATACTTGTAAAGAAGAAGATTATGAATGTAGATCAAATGATAATACAATTTCAATTAGTAGTTATAATAGTAAAATAGAAAGTCAAAAAGGAATATTAAATTATGTAACAGATGCACCATGTAGTGAACAATCAGGAATATCTACAATGGGTGCTATTGAAAGAAAAGGTTTTGATGATAATATTAATAATTATGCTAATAAATATGAAAATGGAGAAATATGTAATAAACATGATAATAAACCTAGTGATTTTAAAGAACCAGGTACAGATTCAGTATGTATTGGAGGTCAATATTGTACAACAAATTTAGATATACATAATGAATATATTAATAAATATAGTATGGAAAAAGAAAGAGAAACTTGTAATCAACTAAATAGAAATATATGTTCAGCATATGAATTACCAATACAATCTAATAATATTACAGATTTACCAATACAAGTAATAAATCCAATAGAAAATACTTTACCACCATTATTTACATATGGAATGATAAATAATATAACAAAACCACCTAATTATTCTTAAATTTAATAAATAAATATTTTTTTTATAAATTTAATAAATAAAAATTAGATATAAAAATATAAGTATAACAATAAAGAGATGATATATGAATCTTATTTTAAAAATTTATGTGGTATAATAATACCACATGCTGGTAAAGAGTATGCAGGTAAATGTAGAGAATCAATATTTAAAAATGTAAATGAAGAAAAAGAAACAGAATATATAATATATATATCAGCATTACATAATATAAAAGATAAAGAAAATAGAATATGTATATTAGAATACGAACATGATCATATAGATTATTTTAATAGAGGGAATATAAATAATTATATATTAAATAAAGATGATTTTACAGAAGAAGTAAAAAAAGAGCATTCATATAAATGGGTAAAAGAAGAATTAAAAGAAACTTTTAAAAAAGCAAAAATATTAGTAGTATGTCCGACACCATATAGTGATTTAAAAAATTTAGCAAATGATATTATAAGTTATATTTTTAAAAAAAAAAATGAAAATAAAAAAATATTATTAATAGCAACTACAGACTTAATACATTATGGTAATAGATTTAATAATAATATAAAATTAAATTATCCTGAACAATTAGATAAATGGAGAAAAGAAGAAAATATAATACAAAATATGTTAAATAATAATTATCAAGAAATAGATAAAGAATTAATATGTGGTCCATATGCAATACAAACATTTATGTATATATCAAATTATTTTAAATGGAATAGTCGTGTAATAGATTATTATGATTCAAGTAATTATAATAAAAATTTATTAGAAAAATATAGTATTAATTTAGAAAAAAAAGACAAAGAATTTGTATCATATGTATCAATAATATATGGAGATTTTGAAAAAGATAATATATTATTACCAATAGATATAATATTAGGATTTGTAGTAATAAAAACAATAATAACATTAAAATTATTAAATATAGAAATAAAAGATATAAGATTACCAAAATGGAATAAATTTAATGAAATGACAAATGGAATATTTATATCTACACAAATAAATAATAAAACAAATTCGTGTACAGGAATATTTGAATTAGAAGAAAATAATTTAAATAGTTCATTAAAAATAACAAAAATAGCAGAGAATAGTGTAGATGATTCAATAAATAGATGGAAGAATCCAATTAAAATAGATGATATAGATAAATATATTATTAAAATAGAAATAATAGATAATTTAAAAGATTGGAAAGAATATGATTCTGATGAAATAATTAAAAATTTTAAATTATCAGAATCGAATGGAATATTTTTAAAATTATATAATAATAATAATGCAACATATTTACCAGTAGTAGCAATAGAAAATAAAGATATATGGAGTGTAGAAGATTATATGAATAATTTAAGTATAAAAGCTGGTGGAAATAAAGAAGATTGGAAAATAAAAGGAAGCAAAATTAAAAAATATAATAGTATTAGTTTTAAATATATTAATGAGACTGATACAATAACAGTATTATAAATCATTAAATAATTCTATGTATTTAACAATATTATGACTTTTAAAAGTGTAATCAATTTTACATAAATAAATAAATAATCTTTTAATAGCAATATATGCTTTATTGGGTTTAATATAAATTTTATCATCTTTAAAAAATATACTTGAACATACATGTAAATAATAACCATTTAAAGGTAATTTAGGAACAGGATCACCAGAAATAACAATACGATGTGTAGAAATATTAAAAGAATTATATAAATTAACAAAATTTTTATCACCAATTCTAGGAGAACCAAAAGTAACACAAATAATATTTTTATTATAACTAAATGGTTTATCAACAATATCAAAAGCACAAATATTAGCTAAAGCACCACCTAAACTATGTCCACAAATAATAATATTATCATAATTTACTTTATTATAAATTAAATAATTATATAAATTATATTTAATATTATTATATTGATTGTAGTATCCATTATGTACATAAAAATCTATATTATTTTTTTGATATTTAACTAATTTTAAATTTAAATTGGTTTTCCAATCATTAAAACTAGAAGTTCCTTTAAAACAAATATATAATGATTTATTATAATAAGATTTTGAAAAATTAGTAGATTTATCATAAACATCTCTAGATAAATAAGAACAATGTTTATATAATAATAAATCTTTTTTATTGATAGTAATTTGATTCGCAAAATTATTAATAAAAAAAGTATTTGTTAATATTAAATTAAAATATAAAATAATATAAAAAATTTTTTTTTGTATATTCATATATATAAATATAAATATAATTATAAATTTATTTATAATTAAAATATAATAATGCTAAATTTATACCAATATTGATATTATGTTCAATAATCGAATTTTCTAATATATTTATTTTATTAAAGCAATAATCAATTAATAAATTAATTTCATGATTATAAATCCAATTTCTATATTTTTTATCATTAATATAATAACCATCTAAATCATAAATAAGAAATTCACTTTTTTCAAATATATCATATTGATTTAAAGAATTTACATCATTAATAAAATTATAATCATCTTCTTCAATATAAGTAAGATCATAAAATTTAATATCACACTCTAAAAAACTAATTAAATCATAATATTTTTTTATCTTATTTTCAATTTGATAAATAGAAAATTTATTAGTATAATAAATACTAGATTTTGATTTTTTATTATTTAAAAATTTATTAAATAAACGAACCATTTTAAGTTGTTCATGACTACCATGAAGAGGCATTTTAATAACAACAACTACTATCAGAATAAAAGAGTATTAAAAGGACTTGTCAAAATTATAGTATTAAAATTAATTCAAATAATAAAAATAATCATTTTTTTTTATATAAAACTAAATTCTAAAATTTTATTATAAAATTAATCAATTCTAGGAAACCAAATATGTCTTGTATATCCAAAATCACTTTTAACACTATTTATTTTAGAAATAAGTTCTAAAATAAATTCTTTAGTTTTAATATATTGTTTATTTTTATCTAAAATTAATTTTTTTCTTTTTATAATAGCATTATTAATGTCCTCTTCAAGTGTACTAATAGTATTAATATAGAAATTTTTATAAACTTCAATAATAGTTTCTTGAATAGAGATTATTTCTTCTAAAAATTCAATATTTTTAAATTTTGTTGCTAAATTAATTTTATATTGTTTGTCAGTTAATTCTTTTTGAACATATTTAATTCTTAATTCATCTTTCCAATAATCATAATCTTGTAGTTTAAGACGATTATTAATTAATTCAACTTGATTAAAATGATTAATTTCTTCATATATATATAATAATTTTTTAAGATAATATTCTTCAATTGCATCAGAAATAGTAAATTCTTTAAGAACTTTATTTGCTTCATCTAATTTTTTTTTTGCCCAAATTTTTGCATCCTCTTTAACTTTATCAGTTACTTTTTTGTTTTGTAAATATTCATTTTCAAATTTTCTAATAGAAGGATTATAATAATTTTTTTTCCAATTATAATCTTTCATAAATTTTCTATTAATAATTGTTAATTTATTAGTTGATGCATGATATAAATTTTCACAAGGATTATCATTTGGATTTCTTTGAATAACTAAACCATTTTCTCTCATATATCTAAAATATTCAGGATTATGTAAAACACCATTTTTATTAATTTGTAAAGTTTTCCAATCAAATGTTGTATGACAACTTACACACCACATTTGGTCGCATCCTGATGTTTTCATAATAGAAATATTACATTTAGGACAAGGTTTACTTTCTTTTTTAATTAAATTAGCAGTATCAATATCTTCTTTTTTACATTCATGATTATCATTATTTTTTAGAAGATGACAATGTTTGCAAGTTTCTTTATCACAAATATTACATATCCATTTACTATTAACAAAACCATTACAATTATTATTAGCACAAGGGAATTTATAATCAATAGTTGTTTTTTTACTAATAATATTTCTAACAGAAGTATTAATATTTTTAGCATATGCTTCATATGCAGTAATTTCATAAAATTTTTTATAACCTTCTAAAGTTCCTCTATGTTCTAAATAATAATCAGAATCATAATAATCTTCTCGAAGTTGATTAGCAATCTGAAGACATTTTTTTTGTTCTTTAATATTAGCAATAATTGGTAAAATTTTGGGAATTAATATTTTTTCTTCTTTAAAAAGTAATTCTTTAATATGATTTTTATATAAATTATCAATATAATTTTTACCAAATAAACTAATAAGAATTGTTCTATTAAATTTACGATGACAATTCATACAATTTTTTTCTGTTTTTAATTGATTTTCAATAGTATATTTTTTTAAACAATTAGTACAACATTCAAATAAACAAAAAGGACATTTTGTAAATTTATCTTTACTAACTGATTCAACACAGATATTACAATCAATATATTGATCCATATTATTATAATTATAATTATAAAAATTATATATCAATTTTTTTATATAATTCAAAAATAAAAAAATTTATTTATTCATTATTCTATAATTAATAAATCTTTCAATTTGATTATTTTTATTAGAATAAATACTATTTAATATAAAATATAGAGTAAATACAAATATTAATATACATATAAATAAAATAAAATCAGAAAAATCTAAAAACATAATTTTTTATCTAATATAATAAAAGAAATTAAATATTATTTAATTTAATTTTAGATTGTTGAGTAATATATTTAATTTGATAATTTTGATATAAAACAATAGATAAATAAATTAAAAATAATAAAATTAAAAATATAATTAAATAAATAAAAGAATTCATATCTATTATTATTATAGAAAAATAATATAAATAATATATATATATAATAATAAAATGAATAAAGATACAGCATTAGAATTATTAAAGAAGGAAGATGAAAAGAAAAAAAAAATAAAAGAAAGAATGAAAAAATATAGAGATAATGATGAATATAGAGAAAAAAATGCGGAATATATGAAAGAATATAGACAACAACAAAGAAAAAATTTAGAAGAAGCAAAAAAACTATTATCAAAAGAAGAAAATAATGATAAAGTTAAAAAAATAACTAAAACAAAAAATAAAAATATAACAACAATAAATAAATATTTAAGTATAATTATTAAAAATCATAAATTATTTAAATTAGAAGAATTAGATAAAGAAAAAATAACAAATATATTAAATAATAAATATAGTATAGAAGATGAAAATTATGTAGTAAAAGAATTTAATTATATTAAAAATACAGATGAATATTTAAATGTATTAAAAAAAAAATATAATAATATATCAACATTAAGAACAAATATTACACCATATTTAAGTTTATTTAAAAATATATCAGAGTATAAAACATATTATAAAAAAATTAATAAATATTATTCAGATATAAAATAATTATATATTATTATTATCATTTATAGTAATGGGCATAACATAATTATTTGTAATAATAAATAAAGCGATTATAATAAATAATAATAAAGAAGCAAATAATATATTTTTATTTTTAATCATATAAAATATAGAATATCTATAATATATAAATAAAAAAAAAATTAATAAAAATTATTAAGAATAGAAGAATTTATAAATTCTTCTTTAATTTGTGAATCGGCTCTTTTATAAATATCAGTATCATTTAAAAATAAATTTAATATAATAGATAATAATACAATTAATAAAAAAATTAAAGGAATTATATATATATTTTTAAATTTCATTCTAATAAATATAAACAAAAATAATTATTTAGTTAATTTATTTTTAATATAATTAATTTTTTTTTTATTATTAAAATAATTTTCTATTATTTTATCATATTTATAATCTTTATTATTATTTTTATTATTATTATTAAAATATTCAATATTAATATTATTTTGATATTGAATTATAATATAAATAATAATTAATAGTATTAAAGTTAAAATAAATAAATTTATAGTATTATAATTATAAAAAATATTTAATTTCATATAAATATTATTCTAATAAATGTAAATAAATTAAAATAATATTGGAGAGTGAACATATTTAGATAAATAATTTACATAATTTGGATTAAGATTATCTAAACTAGTATCTCTATGATAATCATAAAGATCATTATAATTTTCATCATAAGAACCCCATAAACAGATAAAATCATTCCATAATTTATCAATTTGTATATTAGACATATTTAATAAATATTTAAAAATATATTTTTTAATTAATAATTTTTTATTTTTTGATTTTAAAATACGAAATATTTCAGCATTATTCATTTCAATATTAAATAGATCTTCAAAATTTGTAATATCAAAATCTCTATTAATATTTTCAATATAATAATAATACCAAATTTTAGATAAAGGATCAATATAACAATATGACCAATGTTGAATAATAGTTTTATAAAATAAATTAATATTATTTTTTTTTAAATTATAATTATTTATTTCAATTAAAAGATTAGTAGGTTGTTCATATATTATATATGAATAAATTTTAGTAATAATATCATCAGGCAATTTATCCGAATAATTATCAATTATCATGATATAGTTATAATTTAACTATAAATGAATCATTTTTTTTGATTTTATATATAAAATAAAAAAAATATATAAAACTAAAATGATAGAAAATATTGTATATATAAATAAAGAAAAAATTCCATTTAAATATAGAGGAAGATGTGAATGGTGGGAAATAGATAATAAAGAAATTGAATTATATAATAATACATTAGGACAAGGAAGTGTAGGAATAATACATTTAGCAAAATGGAGAGGATTAGTATGTGCATGTAAAAAATTAAATAATAATAATGAAAAAGATAATAAAGATTTAAAAAATGAGTTAGAATTAATATCACATTTAAGACATCCTAATTTAGTATTATTTTTAGGAGCATGTACAATAAATGAACCATTATTATTGTTATATGAATATATGGAAAATGGTTCAATTGATAAATATTATAATAAAAAATCAAATGAATATGGAAAGTTATGGATACCTAAATCAAAAATAATGTATAGATGGATATATGAATTATCATCTGTTATATATTTTTTACATAATTGTACAATACCAATTATGCATAGAGATATAAAACCTTCTAATATATTATTATCAAATACATTACATATAAAAATAACAGATTTAGGTTTATCAAAAGCAATAAAAGAAAATAATGAAATATTTAAGATGTCTGGAAATACAGGTACATTAAGATATATGGCACCAGAAATAATAGATTCAGATAATAATTATGATTTAAAAATAGATGTTTATTCATTATCATTAAATATATGGTATATATATACTGGACAAATACCATATAATAAATATAATGCAGAAAGATATTTAGATATATTTATAAAATCTGGATATCGTCCTGAAATTGGATTAATAAAATGTGATAAATTAAGTAATTTAATATTAAAAATGTGGAATAATAATCCAAATTTAAGACCAGATATGAAAGAAGTATTTGATAAAATAAAAGATATAGATCATAGAGAATTAAAAAATAAAAAAAAAATAAGTTGTTTTAATTTAATATAAAAATATAGGGAGTAATATAAAATAAAATGGAAAAAGAATTAGAAATTTCAAAATTATCATTAAATGACAAAAAAGAGTGTACAATATGTAAGGATATATTAAATTTTAATAATAACAATATATGTAGTAATTGTACAGCAAAAATAAAATTTTTATATGAAGGTTGGGATATTAGATGTATATATTGTAATTTTTTTGTAGATTATAATACAGCAAATATATGTAATAATTGTAAATTTAAATAAAAATTAATTAATAAGAAAAGTAGTACCAATAATAATGAAAATAAATCCAATCCAATTTTTAAAAGTAATTTCAGCATTATAAAAATAATAACTGATAATAAGAATAATAAGTAATTCATATATTGATAAAATTTTAAAATAACCTGGATGAGGTGAATTTTTTAGTAATTTATAATTTAATAAAATAAATAAGAATAATAAAAATCCAAAGAAAATTAAAATTGGATAATTTAATTTATTTAAATCATTAATATTTTCATTTGCGAGACCATAAAATATTAAAAATACAGCAGCAAAAATACCTGTAAAAATAGGATAATAATTTCCTTGAAAATTATAATATTTTTGTACAATATTACCCGAAACAGTTACAATTATTTTAATAATTGCTAAAATAATCCAATTTAAATCAATAATCATATATTAATATATACATATATAAAAAAAAGTAATAAAATATATATAATGGGTAATAATCAAATAAAACAAAAATATATAGAAGAAATTAAAAATGGAAGTGAATATGACAGATATAAATTATTTAATATACCAAGAAATTTTACATGGAATCAATTAAAGGAATCATATAAAAAATTAGCAATACAAGCACATCCAGATAAAGGAGGTGATAAAATAATTTTTGATTATTTAACTAAAACATTTAAAGAATTATCAGATGAATATAAGTTAAGAACGAGTAATAAAAATTTTAATGAATTAAAAAAAGATTTTAATTTACATAATGAAAAGATAAATGAAAATAAAGAAGTTAGATATAATGATAGATTTACAGATGGATTATCATTTAATGAAAGATTAAATAAACATTTTAATGAATTTAGAATGGAAGATGAAGATATTGATTTTGGATATGGAGATAAAATGGTTGAATCATCATCAGAACGAGATGATATTAAAATAGATAATATATTTAATAATAGAAAAGTTAATAATGAAATATTTAATAATACATTTAATAAAACAATTAAAAAAGTAAATAATGAAATAATAAAATATGAAGATCCTACACCTATGATATTATCAAAAAATTTATCATATACAGAAATTGGAAAAGGTAAAAATAATGATTATAGTAGTGGTGTAGAAAAAACAAATAATCTAGCATATACAGATTATTTAAAAGCACATACAACAAATCGTTTAGTAAATCAGACAGATTTTGAAAATATAAAGAAATTTAAAAATACGGAAGAATATAAAAAATATAGTGATAAAAAAATTAAAAAAACATTTACAGAAAAGGAATTAAAACAAATAGATAAAATAAAAAACAAAGAAGAAAAAGAAGAATTAGAAAGATTAGAAAGAATAAAACAATATAATATACTTATGGAAAAAAAATATGAATCTGCTAATAGATTTTTTTTAAAATAAATTAAAATCTTTTAGTAAAATTCCATAATACTACATGATTAGTAATTATATTTTTTTTTTGTAGTTTAAATTTAAATAAATTATTAAAATGACAATAATTAATATCAGAATTCATTTCATTAATATAATTAAGAATATAAGGTTCACCATTTAAGAAATGAGAACCATTATAAGGTTTTTTTAATAGACTATCAACAAAATTATAAGGATCTATATCTATAATAAGAACTGATTTTTTAGCATTATATAGAGCATTTGATATAACTTTTCTTCTTGCTTTTGAATGCATTTCATGAGTTGCAAACATAATAGTTACTACATCACAACTATTTTCATAACCATAATTTTCAACATTATTATTAATAAAAGTTTTATTAAAATTAATAAACTTTGCAATATTAAGCATTTCATTTGAAGTATCTATACCTATTGAATTTTTTTTTGTACTAAATCCAATACCACAACAAAAATCAACAACATTATATTCATCTGGAATAGAATTTACAATATTAAAACGAATATTAGTATTATTATAAGATAAATAATCAATTAATTTAGATGC
>CEVL01179753.1_pt1 | contig 19149 bp, 6 predicted proteins | sample 427051 | NCBI WGS metagenome assembly CEVL01 (sample SAMEA2623673, study PRJEB7988) | marine metagenome | biome: marine biome (ENVO:00000447); feature: surface water layer (ENVO:00002042); material: "saline water (ENVO:00002010), including plankton (ENVO:xxxxxxxx)" | depth 5 m
TAAAAAGTATTACTAAAAATGATTTAAAACCTTTTAATAATAAGATTTTAATTTCTTCTATCGCTTCTAGTTTATTCGCTTTAACTATTAATTTACTCGCATTATCTTGGTTAGATAAATTAAATAAAATGAATTGTCCTTGCAGTCAAAATTGGATGCATAAATATATTAAATATTATTTATTAATTACTATTCCTATTAGTTTAATTGGAATGGTTATTAATATATATGCATACTTTAATAATTATACTATTGCTGATTTATATAGTAATGATTTATATGTATTTTTTAGAAGACTTATTTTACCATTTATGTTTATATTTGGTTTAGCTAATATTGTTATTGTTATTTTATTTATTAATAAACTTAAAAAAATGAATTGTGAATGCAGTGAAGATATTAAAAGAGAAATATATTGGATATATAATATTGTTACTGCTGGTGTTATTGCTATTTTTATTTTATTTTCTATTATTGGATTTATTGCCTTTTTATTTAAATAATTAAATTTAAAAATAAATAATTTTTATTTTTAATATGTAGAAAATATGCAAAAGTTTAAAAATAAAGCTATAATTAGTGGTATAGCTAGTATTTTATTTTATTTAATTTTTAATATATTAGCATTATCTTGGTTATATAAATTAGATAAAAAAAATTGTCCTTGTAGTCAAAATTGGATGCATAAATATATTAAATATTATTTACTAATTTCTATTCCTATTAGTTTTATTGGACTATTTTTTTATATATATACATATTTTAATAATTACAGCATATCTGATTTATATAAAAGCGATACATATTTTTTTTATAGTAAACTTACAGCACCATTTATATTTATATTTGGTTTAGCTAATATTGTAATTGTTATTTTATTTATTAATAAACTTAAAAAAATGAATTGTGAATGTAGTGAAGATATTAGAAGAGAAATTTATTGGATATATAATATTGTTATTGCCTGTATAATTTCTAGTATTATTATTATTCCTATTATAATAGCAATAATAAGTCTTTTATCTCTTCCTTTTATTTTCAATAAAAAAAATTAAATTTTTTTTTTTTTAATAAATTTTTTACTATTAATATTATTATTAATATTATTATTAATATTATTATTACTGTCAATATATAACTTAATATATACCACATATTAAAAAATATTATTGGATCTTTATTCGCTTTTAACATATATGCTACTTTTAAATATATTTTTCTTACTATATTTGGTACTCCCCAATTTAAACTATTTTCTGTCTCTTCTATTATTTGATATGATAATGGTATATTATAATAATATTTATTATAATTAAAATAATTTTGAAATACATCCCAACAACTTATATTTTTATAATTGTAATTTAATACCTTTTCTCTATATTTTTTTGAAAATATTATTGAATGTGTATAAATATTTATTAATCCTCTATTTATATTTAAATTATATGGTAAAAATATAAATGGTATTGTTCCCAAATAAAATGAAAATGATTTATTTTTTTTTTTTAATATAAAATTTTCTATATTCTTTATTACATTTTTTTTTTTTAATTTTTTATCAAATATATAATCATCCTCTAATATTAAAATATTATCATAATTTTTTTTTTTTGCATGTTTAAATATATGAATATTACAATCTACTAAATCTTTTGATGTATTTGTTATATATTCTTTTTTTTTTGATTTTCTCCAACCCTTATTTTCTAATATATATACTTTTTTTGATGGTTTTATTTTATTTAATTCTTCTTTTATATTATTATATCTATTATTATTCCCTTGTGTATATATTATATATGTTGCATCTATTATGTTATCAAAAATTCCATCTTTATATTTATATAATTTTAATTTATATGGTATTATATCTAACATTTTTTACATAATTATATTTCTTTATATTCTTCTTATTATATTTTTATGTAAATACTTGTATAAATATTCCTGCTATTAAATATGGATATAATCCTAATAATTCTGGATTTATTATACTATTCTTTGTAGTATATTCATAATATGTATAAAATGTTGATAATAACATTGCTATTCTTCCTAAATCTAATTCATATCCTTTTATTAATTCTTTTTCTTTTTCTGATACATAATTACAAGGATTTAATGGATCATATATTAAATTTTCTGTATTTTTTTTTACTTTTGTTATATCTGATTTTTCAATTAATTCATTTAATTCGAATATAAATATATATGTTCCTATTAACATATAAAATAATGGATTAATATTTTCTAATCCACCATTTATAAATGATGGTACTATTTTATCATTTACTAATAAATTTTTTGCATATAAACTATATGCTATTTTTGGATGTAAAATTTCCGCACTTATTCTACCAATTACTGCTAAAATTGCTATTCTTCCATGTTTTAATTCTGAATCTTTTAATGAATAATTATTATGTATAAAATATCTTATTATTTTTGGTATTTTTTCATTTTTATATATTAAATTATTATATATATCTTTTTTAATATTTTCTATTTTATTTTCTATTTTATTTTCTATTTTATTTTCTATTTTTTTATTACTACAATGTAATTTTAATTTATTATTAGTTATAATATTTAAATTATTATTTGGTAGTATAAAACAATTAACTAAATTTATTAATATTAAAAATAAATAAATAAATTTATATATTTTCATTTTATTATTTATATAAATTTTTTTTTATATATATTTATATAATAAATTCTTATTTACTTTTATTTTTACTATCTCTTTTTCTTTTATTTGATTTTTGTGATGATTTTGGTGGTGAAGATGGTGGTGGTATAATTTCTGGTGATGGTGATAATTTTTTTATAGGAGATGATTTTGATGGTGAAGTTGGTGGTGGTATAATTTCAGGAGATGGTGATGAATATTTTTTAGGTGATGATGATTTTGCTGGAGAAGTTGATGGTGGTATAATTTCAGGTGATCCATCTTGTGTATGATAAATTAATATATCATCATATATATGTTCTAAAATATAATATATAATATTAAAATTATTTAATGTATATATATTATATTGAGAAGAATATTGACCATTCCAATTTAATTTATAGGCATTTATTTTATTTTCAATTTTTTGTTCAATAATTTGAATTATTTTTTCATTATCTAATATTTTTTGATATTCATTTATTTTATTAGTTTCATTAAAATATTTAACTTGTACATAATTAATATAAAATAAAAATATATTGTATGCTTTATCTAAATTTATATTACCATAAAATGTAAAAATTGATTTTAATACATTATAAAATTTAAATCTATGTTCTGCTAATATTTTTGTATTAGCATACATTTTACCATCTGGTATAATATTATCATAACAATTTGTTAATCTAATATAAATATGTAATGCTACTAGAAAATGACATGTAGATATATATATATATATATTATCTTTTTCTCTATCATATTTATTAACATCAATATTACATTTAATATCTAGTGGAAAAGACATAAGTGATGTTGTAGGTAAATACAAATCTTTATAACAATTATTCATAAATATATCATAATTTAAAGTTTTAATATATAATTTATTAATTAATATATCTTGAAAATTGTAATATGTTAAATATAATCTATAATCATATGCTAATATATTATGAACTAATAATGAATTTATATTAAAATGATAAGTTCTATTTATTTTATATAATGATTCTTTACTAAAAAAATGATAATTAAATATATCATCAATATTATAATTATATAGTAATTCATATATTTTTTGCATATTAGTTTCAACAACATCTTTATTAATTAAATTTAAAACTTTTTTATTAATAAGATTTTTTTTTTCTTTCAACTTTAGACAATCATATTTTTTTTCTGTTATAAATGGCATTAAATATGAATCATAATTATGAATGTCTTTTACATGTTTATTAACAATATTTTGTTTATCACATTTATAATCGCAATAATTACAATAATAATAACCATCATCATAATATGATAAATAAAAATTTTTATCATCTATTTTTTTTATATTATTTTCAAATTGAATAATATGATGTTCCATTTATATTAATTTATATCTATTTATTTAGTTATATATAAAAAAAACATTATTTATTTATTTTTTTTTATTTTTTTTAGGAGGTGGTTGATCAGTAGTAGATACTAAAACTGTTTTTTTTTTACGAGTATTAGACATAGTAGAATTTGAAGAAGAAGTAGAATGTTTTGGCGATGATATTGATGGAGTAGTAGGTGGTATAATTTCAGGAGAAGTGGGACTTGAAAGTATAGATGGTCTTCTAGGTGGAGGAGGTGGCATAGATGTAGTAGAAGGATATTGTTTTAATTGTAAATTTGTATTTTTAAATGGTGATTGATGTTCAGGTAAAGAATTTTGAACCGGTATATTCATATTATTTATAATATTAGATACCTTAATTTTATCAGAAGAATCAGAAGATTTATGTGATTTTTCTTGTTTTTTAGATACATCTGTATCTGTTGATTTAAATGTAAAAATATGTAATAGTTTTTTATATCTTTCATCAGGAGTACCATTAGTTAAAGTACTATCATAATAATTATTTGGATATACAAAAGCATCAATATCTAAATTTAATTTAATGATTTCATTTATTTTTTTATTATCAAGATTAAAAAAATCTACATAAAAATTAAAAGTATGATTTAAAGTACTATCAATATTAGGTTCACTAGTGTAGATATTATTATCATTAAATAATTTATAAAATATTATATCATATTCTGATTTTTTAAATTTATAATTAGATAATAATTTATTATGAACATAAGTTAAATCTATTTTATTAGTTCTATTTAAAAATCTTACATTATAATAATTAATAAATATAATTAGATTTTTTGCTTTAATAATTAAATTATTAAAAGAAATTTTATTAAAAAGATCATATAATTTATTATATAATTCACTATTATAAGAACGAATATTATGTTCTTTATTAAATTCTATAAATAATAAAATTGAAAATAAATAATATACACAATAAAGATATAAATAAACTTTTTTATTTTCATCAGTAAAATTTATATTAATATTTATTTTTTTATCAAGAATATCATTAAATAATTTATTATAAAATAAATATTTTTTATGTATAAAATAAATATTAAAACTATTATTTTTAATTTTTTGAGAAATAGTACTAATATCAAATTCAAAATAATATGAAGCAGTTTGTTTATTTATTTTAATTGTATCATTAGTTAATAATTTATTAATATTTAATTTATTAGCACTAATATATAATTCTAAATACTCATTAGAACCTTTTATAAAGTCTTTAATTAATGTTAAAGTACCACCTTTATATTTAGGTTCTTTTCCTTTTCCATTTTTATCTTGAGAAGGAGAATTACTTCTTTTTCTTTTATTATCAGTATTATCAGTATTATCAGAAGGAGGAATATATACAGGTGTTTTAGAATTATATAATGGTGTAACAGATGGTGAATATGTAAGTTTAATAGATTTATCAGGTGAATTAGGAACAGATAAAGGTGGAATTATATTACTAAAACTGTTATTATTTGAAGAAAATGAAGGTAATGGTGATAATTCTAGTGGATTAATTTGTACACCAGTATTAGAGGATAAAGATTCTAAAGATTCTAAAGAAAAATTATCAAGTAAAGGAAGTGGTGGTGGAGGAGGTATAACAATTTGAGAAGAAGAAGGTATAGATAATTGAGAAGATGATATAGGAGGTGCGTGTTGTCCGTGAAGTGGAGAAGAATCTGTAGTATTAGAATTAGTATTAGTATTGTTATATTCTTTTTTAATATTAAAAATATTTTTTAAATTTAAAAATGTAGTTAAATTATTATCAGAAATAATGGTAGTATTAGAATAATTATTAGGATAAATAATATTATCAATAAACTTATTATTTAATTTAGTAATATTAGAATTATTAAAATCGATTTTATTATAAAAAAAATCATTATAATGATTTTTAATATTAGATAAAGATGTATAAATATTATTATCATTAAATAATTTAATAATATTTTGAATAATTAATTCTTTATTTTTACCTTTTTTTTGTAATTTATCATTACTAAAATAATCAATATAATCATCATGTAGATAAGAAATATTAATACTATTTAATCTTTTAAAATAAACAATATTATAATAATTAATAAATATAATTAAATTTTTAGCATTAATAATTAAATCATTAAAATTATAATCATTAAATAATATATATAAATTATTATAAAGTTCTTTATTATTATTATAATACTCAATATTATCGTTAATATTTAATTCTAAATATAAAAAAATATTAATTAAATAATTAGAAGAATATAAATATAAAAAAACTAATATATTTTCAGTATTTAAATTTTCAAAACTATTAATTTTATTATAAATATCATTAAATATTTTTTGATAAAATAATGATTTTCTATATAAAAATTTAATAATATCAGTTTTATAAAATTCTCTTAAATTTATTTCAAAAGAACTGGAAGTTATATCATTTTTAATAAATTCATTAGTTAAAATTTTATTAATTTTATTATTTTGAAAAACATGAAAATCATTTATTTCAGAAATAGTAATTAATTTATCAGTTAAAATATATTTATAAGCCATATATAAGTATTCTAATAATAATAAATATAAAATAATTAAAATTAAATATCTTTTTTATAAGCATTAGACATATTTAAATTATTAATATTAACATTAAAATGTTTTAATGCTTCAAGAGCGGCATTATTTTCAGCATCTTTTTTAGAATTACCAGTAGAAGTAGAAATTACAGTATTACTTTTATCTTTAATACAATATTTAAAAATTTTAATAGAATCTTTAATAGAAACTTCAATTTCTAAAAATTTAGGAATATCTTGTAAATGATGTTGCATATAATAAATAAGCATATCTTTATAATTATTTTTAGAAGAAATTAAATCACTAAAATCTAAATTATTTTCAATAATATAAATAATCCATTTATTAACAATATCATAATTAGAATTACTATCTAAAAATAATGCTGCAATAAAAGCTTCAAAAATATCTTCCATAATTTTATAATTATTTCTACCATTAGATTCTTCAACTTGTTTAGAGATTATAGCAAATTTATTAAAACCAACAATATTTGATAAATAACCTAACATTTTACCATTAACAATTTTTGTTCTTATTTTTGATAAAAACCCTTCATTTTGGTCAGGATATCTTTCATATAAATAAGAAGAAATGACCATATCTAAAATAGAATCACCTAAAAATTCTAATCTTTCATAAGACATATCTTGTAATGGTAAACAGTCATCAGGACATTTAGAATTACTATTATTAAAATCAATATTTTTCATAGTACAATAAGATTGATGAACAAAAGCAGTGCGATATAAATCGATATCATTAAATTTATATTCATTTTTATCAATACCATTATTATATAATAATAATTCTAAATTATTATTATCTAAAAGTATATTTTTATTATTATAAGGCATATCTGATATATCTAATTCTTTAGTTTTATTATGTAATGATGCAATTTTATTCATATTTTCAATATTTAAATAAAAATAAAAAATAAAATATCATTTTTTTTTATGTTAATAATACATAAGGAATTAATACAAATAAAATCTAAATGACTATAAGTGATTATACACCATCTGAAATAGAAATAAGATCATTAGGAGTAGGATTAATTAATACAGAATATTTAGACCTTAATTCTAGAGAATATCTCGTAGTAGGAGATGTTAATAATTATACAAGAAATGAAACAGTATTAGAAATAGGACAACAACAAACAACAAATTGGAATAGTGTAATAAATTATTTAAGATGGATAAAAATAGGAGAAGTAGAACCATTAATAGGAAATGAAATAATAAATCAAAATTTATCAAATGCATTACTTAATAAAAATGAATTTAGTCAAGATGAATTTGATAATTTTTTAATATCAGATAGTATTAATCAAGGAGATTATATTAAATCAGGAAATTTTTATTATAAACCAGAAAATATTAATGATATATTACCAAAAGATATTAAATATTCAATGATAGTAAATAATACCGGAATAGGATTAAATACATCTAGAAATCAATTTGATTCAAATTTTGCATTAAATGATATATCAGGAATATATATAGAAAATGGGGATATTGTATGTAAAGGAACAATATCAGCAAAAAATATTAAAATAATAAATGATGAAGGATTACCATATGTATTAAGTGATATAATAACCGATCCAGAAAAAATAATAGAAAATTTAATAAATGCTATAAATGAAAATGTTAATATTAGTAAATTTAGTCAAGGATGGAATACTGAATATATTAGTGGTCAAACTAAAATAGTAAGAAATAATATATATACAAATAATTATATAAGTATAGGTGCTGGTGATATAGATACAATTAATAATTTACATCCTGTGAATATTGTATCAGATACTGCAACATGTAAAATAGAAAATATACATATTGCTATAAAAAATAAAGCACAAGCACAACCAATTACATATGAAAATAGTGTAGGTGAAAAAGTTTTTATAAAAGAACCATCAAGTTTTAAAATGGGTATAATTGGTTCAGAAAATGATTCACCGGCTATTATTTCTACTACTTATGGTATGCCTTTAGAATTTCATGTATCTAAATCATCACATGATATTAATAAATTATATAATATTAATGATACAAAATATGATAGTCCACAATATAATGATAATACAATAAAACCATCATTATTAATAACAAAAGATGGAAATGTATGTGTAGGTAATAATGAAATTGAAAAAAGAAATTTAGAAGAATATAATTTTCAAGTTTCAGGTACATCATTATTTGATAAAATATATATTAAAAAAGATAATAATCATATTGAATTAGATGATTTATATATTAGAAAAACAGGTGTTAATTTAAATGCAGATGATATTGGAAATGGTAATTTTAAAAATGGTGATTATATATTTGATAGTAATTTAACTATTAATAATAATTTATTTGTTAAAAATAATTTAAATATTGAAAATAATTTAAATATTACAAATGAATTTAATGCAAATAAAATAAATATTCAAAATTTAAATATTAATTCTGATGAAATATCAATAATAGATTCACCTGTTCAATTTAAAAAAAAAATTATATATGAAAATGAACTTAATATAGATGGTTCATTATATTATCAAAATTATAGATTAAATGCTTTAAATGTTGAAAAAATAGAAAATTTAATTGTTAATAATGATGGAACATATACAACTGAATTTGGTAGTAATTTAACACAAGATGATTTAGAAGGAAATGTTGTATTATATTATGGTATAAATCAAGATAGTACAGTAAACATAAGTAGTAGTAATTTAATAGTACCAGGAAATTTAAGTATTGGATTAACAAATCAAGATAATTTTAATAATAATAATTTAACTATCAAAAATAATGATGTTAATAATTTTGAAATATTAATTGAAGATTCAGAATTATTAGAAAATAGTACTATTTTAAATAAAACACATATTGGTCATATTAATTTAAATAAAAATTTAAATGATAAAAGTTTAATTTTTAATACAAATCCAAATGGTAATTTAAATATTAAAAGAAATATATATTTTTATCCAGGTGAATCAATTGATAATATTAGTAAAATAGATAATAATAGTCCAACATTATCTATATATCAAACAAATAAAGTTGGTATTAATTTAGATATTAATATAAATCCATCTCACGAATTACATATAAATGGTGATATATTAACAAATAATATATATATAAATCATAATAATAAAATTAAAAAAGCAAATGTATTTTTAGAAAATGAAACAAATATATTTAATAATAGATTATATACTTCATATTTTTTAAATACTGAAAATATTCATAATGATAATAATATTAATAAATATTTTATTAATTTAAATCATAAAATTTCAGATACAAATTTTTTAAATAATTCTAAAGGATTAAATGTTGATTATGGTATAAATAGTATTGATGGATATTTTGAAAATAATATTAGATTAGCTAATTTTAAATTTATAAATGGTGAAGCAACTGATATTGTTAGAACTTCTTATATTAATGCTAATTTATTAATTGGTATTAATGATTTATCTGATAATAGTAAAGATTATTTTAAACTAAATAATAAACCATTAATGATAAGAAATATTACAAATAATGATAATAATGATTCAATAATAAGATTATATAGAGGTGTAAATAATGATATAAATAATTTTAATTCTATAAAAAATTCATTATATACTGGTATAGATTTTTGTGAATGGAATTCTAAAATAGGTAATAAAGAAAAAGATAAATGGTATATTTATAGAAATCATTTACTTCAAAATAAAGAAGATAATTATCCAGGTGCTTTACAAATTGGTTATACTGATAATGAATTACATCCTACTAAATCTGGATTAGATATATTATATCGTAGAAATCAAAATATATCAATTAATGAACCTGTTTCAGATAATGATAGTAGAGATTATTATTTTGTATTTAATAAACCTAAAAATACTGATTTATTTCCTAATAATAATATTAATGATTTAAATGATTTGGAAACTTTAACTGTTTATGGTAATATTAAAATTTATGGTACTATATTTTGTGATGAAATACAATCACAAAATGGTACAAATATAGTAAATACAACAAATACAAATAATCAACAAACATCAACTAATAATAATTTAACTTTAGAAGATGTAATAAATACAAATGATGTTAATTTAAATGGTTATAATATAAATTTATTATATAATAATAGTTCAATTATTGCTAATTATGATAATAATATTTTAAATTTAATTAATAATAATTCATATGATAATATTATATTTTATAATTATAATAATTCATCAGTTTCTTCATTTATAAAACCTTATAATAATAATAATAAAATTTCATATTTTGATTTAAAAACAACTTATTTTAGTTATGATGATAATAATAATTATACTAGTAATGTAGATATAAATTATATTAAATTTTGTGTTGAATCAATTGATTATATTGATTTAAATAATTTAAATAATTTAGTTAAACCTTCATTATTTTCTTTAAAAAATAATGAAAATAGTAAATTAATTTCATTTTATAATACTTTAAATCATACATATATTAATATTGGTACTCATAATAATAATAATTTTAATAATGCTTTTACAAGTAATATTTCATTACATATTGAAGATAAAAGTTCTTATTTATTACAATTAACTAATTATGATGAAAATAATAATTCTAAAATTAATTTACATAATAAAAATAATGATATTAATAATTATTGGATAATAGATGGTCCAAATTATAATAATAATAATTTAAATTTTAATTATGCTAAAAGTTTTGATAATTTAGGAGATACTATTATACCAAATACAGATACAATTAATAATATTTTAACATTAACTTCTAATAATACTATTGGTATAAATAATAATAATCCTGAATATACTTTAGATATTAATTCTGATAATAAATCTGCTTTAAAAATTACTAATAATTATATTAATAATAATTATAATAATGATAATTATTATGTTATTAATGTTAATAATTCTAATTTAGTTATTGAAAATACATTAAATATTAATAATAATTCTAATATTATTTATAATAAAAATATTAATATTGATTCAATATTTATACCTGATTATGATATTACAAATAAATATATAAATCAAAATATTAAAAATAGAAACGATTTTATAAAATATAATAATTATAATAATTTAATTGATTTAGATTTAAAATTTTATATTGAAAATGTAATATCTAATCATAATATTAATTTTGATAATATTAATCAAAATTATTTTAAATTTAATAATTACTTAAAATATAATGATTTTGATACTAATATTATTGATATAAATAGTACAATTAATATACCATCTTTTTCATTTGAAAATACAGATATAAATGAATATGAAATTTCAAATAGTAATTTAAAAACAGAATTTTTTACAAGTAATTTTAATGTTGTTTTTAGTGATAATAATACTCATAATTTTAATATTAGTAATTTATATCATTATATAGATGGTTTATATTTTAATTCAACAATTACTAATTTAAATTATGAATTTAATAATGATAAAAATAATTTATTTATAGATTCATCTAATTTTTTATTATCTGATAATAAAGATATTAATACTATTAATACATATGTATATGAATATAATAGCAATATTCAATTTGATGATTTAAATTTAGAAGTTAATTATAAAAATTATTTAATATATGAATATGGATTACAAAAAATAGTTAATATTGATCTTAATTATAAAACTAATTTTAATTATAATATTGATTTAAATATTCCTACTACTTTATATAAAAATGAAAATATTTTTACTAATATTATTGAAAATTATTATGAAAATAATATCAATTATATTAATATTAATACAAGTAATTATTTAAAAAATAATATTTTAGGTTCTTATAATATTTTTAATATTAATAATAGTAATTTTGAAGAAATTAATAAAAATATTAATATTGATAATATTAATTTAAATTTTGATAGTAGTAATATTTCATTAAATGATATTACTATTAATTTAAATCTTAAACAATTTTATGAAAATTATATTGATAATACTTATAAACATTATTTATTTGGTAATATTATTAATGATATACCTCATATAATTTTTAACAATTCTTTTACAGATAATAAAATTAATGAAGATATTAATAAAGGTATTAATACTATTTATAGTACTAATGATGGTGATTTTAAAATTAATTATACTGAAAGTGTTAATAATATTGATAAAACTTTAATTGAAATGAATAAAAATGGTAATATTTCAATAGATAATGGTTCATTATATGTTAAAAATTTATTTGTTGAAAATATTTTAGATATTTATTCTAGTAATAATATTATTACTAATTCTAATCATTTAAATGATTTAGGTTTTGTTAATTTAAGCTGTAATTTTAATTTATCTACTAGTAATTTTAATGTTTCTAGTTCTAATATTACTTTTAATATTGATAGTTTTAATAATTCTGATTTTAATATCAAAAAAACAACTTTATATCAAGAAAATTCTATTAATAATATTTTTAATATTGATATTAATAATGATATTGAAATTGATTATAATAATATTTTTTCTATTTCTACTTTAAATAATTCTATTTATACTAATTTTGGTAATAATAATTCTTCTACTAAAATTGGTATTGGTAAAGATATTTTTAATACTAATTATGCTTTAGATGTTAATGGACAAATTAAATTATCTGCTAATAATATTTATAATACTCAATCACCTCATATTATTTTAGATACTAATGAAAGATTATTAACTAATAATAATAAAAAATATAATAACAATTTTATTTATAGTTCTGATGGTAAATTTTCTATTACTGCTATTGATACTAATAATAATAATAATAATGAAAAAAATTTATTAATTTTAGATGATGGTAATATTGAATCTGATAGTTTAAAAGTTAATTCTATCATTACAAAAAATATTTATGATGATTTAGGTAATTCATTAATTCCAGGATTTGCTAATTTAAATGATAATGAATATATATTTAATGAAGATAATATTCATATGATTGCTAGTAATGTTCAATTTACTACTTCTAATATTAATATTGCTATTTTTGAAAATAAAGATAATTATTTTAATATTAATAAAGTTCGTCCTAAAGATGTTGATAGTATTTTAGAATCTAATATTAATTTTAATTTATATGATATTTTCCCATTTGATAATTCTTATTTATATAAAACTGTTGAACAATTTACTGAAAATTATTTCATAACTAGTGTTTTTAAAGATGGTATTAATACTGTTCAAAATCATGATATTACTAATAATATTTCTATTACTGAAAGTGGTATTTTTAGTATTACTTTAAATGATGGTGATAGAATTAATCAAGCTTCTTATGGTAATATTATTGATATGAAATATGATAATACAAATAATTTATTATATCTTTTAGATAATACATATAATAAAATTCGTGTTATTAATTATAATGATAATAATAATGGTAATAATCCAAATGGAACTGTTATTACATTAGAACCCAAAATAACTGTTAATACTTTATATAATTATTTAGAAGCTAATAATAATTATATTCAATCTCCTACTGATAATATTTTTAATATTACTATTCAAAATGTTGATGGTTCTAATAAATATATTTTTAATAATAATGATTATAATTCATTTGATTATATATATTTACAAGAAGGTACTTATTATTTTAATAATATTCCTTCTAATCATCCTTTCGGTTTTGTTATTGATGATAATACTTTATTAGAAGTTACTTCTGGTACTTTATATGAAAATACTAAAGATATTCAAGTTAATGGTAATACTATTAATGTAAAATATTATACTGGTAATATTACTGTTGATATTAAAGGTAATTATGGTACTATTAGTTATGATTGTTATCATCACGGTTATATGGGTGGTGAAAATAAAATAAGTTATAATAATAATATTTTTAATGTTAGTGTTGAATCTGGTAAATATATCTTTAATAATAATGATTATAATTCATTTGATTATTTATATTTACCGAATGGTACTTATCATTTTAATAATATACCTTCAAGTCATCCTTTCGGTTTTGTTATTAATAATAATAGTTTATTAGAAGTTACTTCTGGTAATTTATTTGAATTTAATAATGATATTAATATTGATGGTAATACTATTAATGTAAAATATTATACTGGTAATATTACAGTTGTTATTAATGGTGATTATAATATTATTAGTTATCATTGTTATTATCATGGTTATATGGGTGGTGAAAATAAAATTAGTTATATTAATAATAATACTTTTAATAATGATACTGATTTAGTATTAAATAATCCTTCTTCATTAATATTAAATAATACTAATGATTTATTATATATTTCTGATGTTAATTATTTATATTCTATTAATATTTCTAATATTAAAAATAAAATTTATGATAATATTATTTATAGTATTATTATTGGTAATTCAGATACTGGTTTCCAGGATGGTAATGCTTTAAATTATTCTAAATTTAATAATATATTATATACAACAATTAATGATAATAATGATAAAATTTATTTATCAGATAATTATTCAATTAGAGAATTAGATTTAAATACAAATATAATTTCAACTATTGCTGGTTATCCTCCTAATTTAGTTAATAGTCCTAGAAGTGGTATTTCAATTGGTGATGGTGTTGACACTCGTTTTATGAATGTTAATAAAATGTTTTATATTTCTTTTAATAATTCTGATAATATTAGTACTGGTTCTGCAGTAAGTGCTAATACTGATATTAATATAGATGATTATTTAATTATTTTAGATTATGATTCTAATATTTCTAGAGTTTTAATTTTAGATTTAGTTAATAATTATGTTTCTACTATATATGAATCTGAAATTCTTAATATTAATAGTTTATTTGTAGATAAATTTGATAAAAATAATATTTATTTAATTACTAATAATCCTAATAATATTTATAAATTAGTTATTAATTCTTATGATTTATATAAAAAATCTAGTATTATAGATTTAATTGATAATAATAATATCTTTTCTATTACATCTATACCACACGATTCTGTTAATATTCCTTATTATAGTATGCATAATGATTTTTATTATAATTTTAATAATGAAAATGGTTATCTTAATTCTATGTCTGTAAAAACTAATAAAAAAAGAACTTTAGTTAAATTTGGTAATGATGATGAATTTCAAAAAGCATATATTGGTATTTCTTGTGAACCTAATATTGGTACTGAATTACTTGTAGGTGGTACTATTGATGCTAGTAATTTAAATATTTATAATTCTATTAATACTAATATTACTTCTACAGATTCTATATCTTTAAATATTATTGAATCTAAAAATAATGATAATATTATATTTGATACTAATATTATTCCTAAACTTAATTCTATTTATAATATTGGTACTAATTCTTTAAAATTTGGTGATATTTTTATTGGTGCTACTAATAATATTAATATTGGTAATGTTAAATTAACTAATAGTGGTGATAGATTTAAAATTACTGATTATGCAAATGAAATTATTAGTATGGATTTAAATCAAATTTATTTAAAAAATAATAATAATGCTGAATATGCTACTATTAGTTATACTGATTCTAGATTAGTTTTTGAAACTTTTAATGATAATAATACTAAATTAAGTGATATTATTTATGATGCTAATTTAGGTAATTTTGAAACTATTAATATTATTGCTAATGGTAATATAAATTGTAGTGGTAATATTTTAACTAATTCTATTAATTCTTCTGAAAATTCTATTTTTGAAGAAACTATATTTTCTAGTAATATTGATACTAATTATATTACTATAAATAGTAATTTATTATGTAAAGATAATGCTCTATTTAATAATAATTTAACTATTAAAAATAATTTAATATCTAGTAATAATTCTCATATTTTAAATAATTTATATACAAGTAATAATTCTTATATTTTTAATGATTTATATACTAGTAATAATTTATATGTTTTTAATGATTTAACTATTAATAATGATTTTATATCTAGTAATAATGCTTATATTTTATCTAATTTAACTGTTTCTCATAATATTAATACAAATACTATTAATACACATAATCTTAATGTCATTGGTGAAACTACTTTTATTAATACTTCTACTTATCAAACTGAAAATTTAGAAATTATTAATAATGATGCTGATGGTCCTTCTTTTAAAATTATTAATGATAATTTATCTTTTAATAATAATATTATTGAAACTTCTAATATATATAATGATAAATTTTTTATTATTGATAAAGATGCTAATTTAGGTATTAATACTAATCCTTCTGTTGAATTAGATATTAATGGTAGTATTAAAGTTTCTGGTTCTATTAATAATTTAACACCTACTATTTTAAATAATTTAGAATCTTTAGATGATGATATTAATAATAAATTTATTAATACTTCTAATTATATTAATAATATTAGTAGTAATGTTATTAATTTAGAAAATACAATTAATAATTTAGATTACAATAAAATTGATAGTCATTTACATCCTATTGTTAAAGAATTTGATTCTAATGGTAATTTAACTAATACTTATGATATTTATGATTTTAATAATAATAATATATTTTATAAATCTAATTATAATGATACTGATTTTTATATTATTTTAAAAAATAATTCTATTAATAATAAAAAACATTATCGTTTATCATTAATTAATAATTTACTTGCTGATATTTTATTAGTTGGTGGTGGTGGTGCTGGTTTAAATAATGATTTTAATAATAATATATTAACTGAACGCATTAATACTAATGTTTCACTTTTTGATTTTAATAATACTATTACACATAATATTTACACTATTAATTTAACAAATAATGATTTACTATATTATGAATTAGGTAATAAATTATATTATATTTCTATTTATAATTTAAATAATACAAATAATAATTCAACACTATTATTAAATAATATTCATGAAAATAATGTTAATAATTTATATCCAAATGATATTAAAGTATCTTATGATAATTCTATTATTGTTATTATATATGATTACTTTATTATTATTTATAATTTAATTAATCATATTGTTAATAATAAAATTATTATTGGTGATTCTCTTTCTAATAATTTTGGTAATATTAATGGTGAATATAATATTTCTAGATTTAACATTATTAAATCTGCATTTATTTATAATAATAATAAATTTATATTAATTACTGATTATAATAATCATTGTATTAAAAAAATTAATATTTCTAATGGATTTGTTTCAAATATTGTTGGTAGTTTAAATTCTATTTCTGGTAATATTGATGGTTTTTCTAATGATGTTTTATTAAATAATCCTATTGATATTGTTATTACACACGATGATAATTTTGCTTATTTCATAGAATCTTTTAATAATATTAAAAAAATTAATTTAAAAACTTTACAAGTTAATACTGAATTCTCAACACTTCCTGGACAATTATTAAAACTTGCTATATCAAATGATAATACTTATTTATTAATTACTGTTTTAAAAACTAATAATAAATATTCATTTTATAAATATGACATTTTTAATAAAACTTATATTGAAATTCCTAATTCTGAATTAGATAATCTTTCTATTTCTGTTGCTAAATTTACAAATGATGATTCTTCTATTTTATATATTACTAATAATATTGATATTAATATTAATACTACTTCTATTAATAAAAAATATATTCAAATTAAAAATAATTTAAATATTCCTGCTCCTGGTGGTGCTGGTGGTGTTTTATATAGAGAAAATAATATTATACCTAAAGGTATTTATGATTTATATGTTGGTAATGGTGCTAATAATTTTGATATGGATATTGGTATTAATACAGAAGGTTTTGGTGCTACTGCTTATGGTGGTAGTAATAGTTATTTTAATTATAATGATTTAAATATACCAGGTTCTTATAATGGATATAATATTGAAAATAGTTATATTTTAAATGATAATAATAATGAATATCAAAAATTATCTAATTCCCCTTTATTTACTCAAGGTGGTTCTGCTTCTACATTTATTAATAGTAATATTATTTTTAATGGTTCAGATGGATTTTATATACCTTATTTTGATAATGATAATCATTTAAATATTCCTTCTTATTTTGGTGGTGGTTCTGGTTCTTATAATATTATTAATAATAGTATTGGTAATAAAGGTTTAGGTGGTGGTACTGATTCTATTGATATTAATAATCTAAATACTTCAAATATTTTACTTGCTGATAATAATTCTGGTGCTGCTTCTTCTGGTGGATATAATAAAACTTTTTCTTTATATCCTATTATTAATAATACTATTTATACTGATGAAGATATTATTTATAAAATTAATTACACTAATATTACTGTTGAATATTTTAATATTAAATTTGATTTAAATACTAAAGTTAATTTTATATTTAATTATTCTCATATTCAAAAATTTTCTAATAATAATAATTTTATTTTAAATGGTTCTTATACTATTGAATTACATCATTTAGATAAT